>Ga0172367_10002391_pt1 | contig 25752 bp, 28 predicted proteins | sample Lak10m_FD_114542 | JGI IMG/M metagenome (GOLD analysis project Ga0172367, IMG submission 114542) | Freshwater microbial communities from Kabuno Bay, South-Kivu, Congo - kab_022012_10m | ecosystem: Environmental > Aquatic > Freshwater > Lake | place: Democratic Republic of the Congo: South-Kivu...
TCGTTTGTTAAAATTATTTTTTCGCAATACTCCGCCGCAATGGATCCCATCGCCTTTCTTTTCCACTTATCTCTTCCTCCGCCTTGCGCTCCGAGCAAACAGATCATTTCGCCTCTCGAAGATTTTATTTTTGAATCTATAACCGCGTTGTAAACCGCCTCTAAGCTCGCCGGCTCGTGCGCGTAATCAATCACCACGCCAAACCCTTTGTCCGATTTAAACAATTCCAACCTGCCCGGCGGCGGCTTTATTTGAGCCATCGCTTTTTTAATTTCCGCCATCGGTATATCCTGCGATAAAGCAAAACAAATCGCGGCCGCGGCGTTATAAACATTAAATTTGCCCATTAACGGCATTTTTATTTCTTCATTATTGAGCCAAAAACTCGTGCCCTTGGAATCGGTTTTGATTTTTTTAATTTGATAAAGATTATTGATTGTTCCCACCGGAAGTTTAAGCGCCGAGGTAAAAACATATTGCGTCCTTATTTTTGGCGCCAGGAAAAATCCAACATTGGCGTCGTCTAAATTATAAACCCCCACACCAAAACGAGGGGAAAGTTCGCCTTCCCCTAATTTATTTTCCACTCGTTTGGTGTGGGGGTAAACGCCCACGCCGCTATATTTCTCCGCGACTTTTTTGAATAATTTGACTTTGGCGCTGCGATAATTTTCAAAACTGCCGTGGCGTTCGATATGCTCGGGCGACAAATTGGTAAAAACCGCCGCGTCATAATCGATAAATTGATGGCGGTATTGCATAATTCCCTCTGAAGAAGTTTCCACAACCGCGTATTTACAGCCGCTTTTAACCATTTTCGCCAACAATCTTTGCAGTTGAAAACGGCCCAACATTGTTTGTTTGGAAGAGTTAATCCATTCCTGTTCGCCAATTTTAAAAAGAATAGTCGTCGCCATGCCGGTTTTTTTGCCGGCTGATTCCAAAATTTGCGAAATCAAGTAAGAAGTCGTGCTTTTGCCTTTGGTGCCGATAACTCCAACCACAAACATTTTTCTGGAAGGAAACCCGTAAACCAGCGCGCCCAAATATGCCAGCGAATAATGATAAAGTGGTTGCAAAAAATTAAATGCCGATTCCGGAATTATCTTTTTTATCAATCTTAAAATTTGTTCCATTTTCTTTAGCTTATAGCTTTTAGCTGATAGCTTATAGGAATTTACTGCGCCGCTAAAAGCTAAAAGCTGCAAGCTATAAGCTTTATATTATTTTCCGCTTAAAATTTTAAGCGCGGCTTTTAATCTGTCTTGCAGATTTTTAAGTTTGGGAGAAATTTTTTCGATGGCTTCGTGGATTTGTTTTTGCTTATAGCCAAGCGCTTTCAAGACTTCTTCGAGCTCCGAGTCGGTTTCAAACGAGCCGTCGTCGGCAAATTTCTGTTTCTTTATTTTATCTCCCAACTCCAAAATAATTCTATTGGCTTTTTTGGCGCCGATGCCAGCGGTCTTGGTCAAAATATCTTTTTTGCCCATGCTTATCGCGGCCAGCAAGTTTTCCGCTTTCATTTCAGACAAAATTTTCAGCGCCGCTTTCGGCCCAATGCCGTTTATGATATTGAGCATTTCAAAAACATCGCGCTCTTCTTCGTCGAAAAATCCGTATAAACCGAAGCTGTTTTGCGATGAATAGAAATAGCAAAACAAGGTCGCTTTTTCACCGACTTTCGGCAATTTTTGGAAAGTTTTCTTTGTTATTAAAGCTTGCAAGCCCAAACCCATCACGTCTATCGCCGCAAAATCGGTGTTTTTGGCGATCAATTTTCCAGAAAGAGAATATATCATGGTATTTTTAATTTAAGCTTATTTTAAATCATTGCTGTTGACAGAGCAAATGAGAAAAGATATTATAGTTGAAAATCCGAAGCACGAAATCCGAAATCCAAAACAATATCTAAATTCAAATTTTCAAAATTTGTCCCTTCGGGACATCTCCCGTAGGGAGACAAAACGTTTTAAACATTTGGATTTTATCATTTCGAATTTGTTTCGTATTTCGATATTCGAATTTAGTGCTTTTGTAAAAAATATGCCAATAATCAAATCAGCCAAAAAGGCCCTGCGGCAAAACATCAGCCGCCGGAAGAAAAATATAAAAAAGAAAATAGAATTGAAGTCTGCCGTGAAGCAATACAAAAAATTGGTTGCGTCCGGAGAAAAAGACAAAGCCAAAACCTATCTTTCAACGGTTTATAAAAAACTCGACAAATCTGCCAAGGCAAACCTGATAAAGAAAAACAAAGCTTCACGCGTAAAATCAAGATTGTCTAAATTGATTAAATAAAAAAATCCCCCAGTCTGGGGGATTTTTTTATCCTTTCTATTAACAACCACTAAAACAATAAATTGTTTTTGCCGAAACCCCGCAGCAGGCGAGCTGGGTGTCCGACCGCGGTCGGACTCGCCGTGGCGAGGACAAGCGGAGTTCGCCGCTGGAGCGAACGAAGTGGGTTGAGGAGAAAATAATTTATTGTGACCCCATCGCTTTGAGCGACAATCCGATTCTTCCGTTATCAAGCTTAACAACTTTCGCCTTAACGACGTCGCCAAGTTTTACAACGTCTTCAACTTTCTGCACAAATCCGCTCTTAAGCTCCGAAACGTGAATCATGCCGTCGCGTCCGGCGCCCAAGTCAACAATCGCGCCAAATTCAAGAATTTTTATAATCGGACCTTCAACGATTTCGCCGATTTCAAATTCATGCATAATCATTTCAATTTGTTTGGCGGCCGCTTGCGCGCTTTTCTTGTTCGGACCGGCCACAAAGATCTTTCCAGTTTGCTCGACATCAATCGTCAACGCGCCGGTTGAACTGATTATGCCATTAATTGTTTTTCCGCCGGGGCCGATAACTTCGCCGATTCTTTCAGGGTTGATTTGAAGAGTAATAATGCTCGGCGCGTAAGCGGAAACTTCGGCTCTCGGCTTATCAATAACCGATTTTATTACGCTCAAAATTTCCAAACGGGCTTTTTTGGACTGTTCAAAAACTTCGCCCAAAACATCAACAGTAACGCCTTCTATTTTTACGTCCATCTGAATCGCGGTAATTCCGCTGTCGGTGCCGGCAACTTTGCAGTCCATATCGCCATAGTGGTCTTCCGGACCTTGGATGTCGGTAAGAATTTTATAAGTGTCTTTGTTGCTCATTAAACCCATAGCGATTCCGGCAACCGGTTTTTTAATCGGCACGCCGGCGTCCATAAGCGCCAAACAACCGGCGCAAGCCGAAGCCATCGAAGACGAGCCGTTTGAAGAAAGAATCTCCGAAACCACGCGGATAACATACGGAAATTCGTCTTGAGACGGAATCATCGGGCGCAAAGCTTTTTCCGCCAAAGCGCCGTGGCCGATTTCGCGGCGGCCGGGAGCTCCCATTCTGCCGGTTTCACCGGTCGAATACGGCGGGAAATTGTAATGCAGCATAAAGCGGCGTTTGGAAGTGCCGTCCATGTTTTCAATAAGTTGTTCCGAACCCGGAGCGCCCAAAGTAACAACAGACATCGATTGCGTGTTACCGCGTTGGAAAACCGCCGAACCATGAAGCCGTTTAAATAAGCCGACTTCGCCATAAAGCGGACGAAGCTCGTCGTTTTTTCTGTTATCAGGCCTTTTGCCCTCATTAAGAAGTTTGGCGTGAACAAGCGCGTCGAGCTCTTCCTCAAAAATCGCGTCTACTTTGTCCATTTTTGCATCTTCCACTCCGCCCTCAACCAAAGCGGCTTTCAAATCTTTTTTAACGGTGTCCAAATTAATTTGTCTCTCTGTTTTTGATGCAGTTTTTTCCGAAACGTAAACCGCGGCCTCAAGTTTGCCGGCCAAAAATTCTTTTACTTTATTTTTCAAATCCGACAAATCTTCAAATTCGAAATCAATTTTTTTCTTTCCGACTTTCGCAACCACATCATTTTCAAAAGCGATGAGTTTTTTGATTTCATCGTGGGCAAGCTTAAAAGATTCCACAACTTCGCTTTCTTTGGCCTCATTGCCGGCGAGCTCTATCATATTAATTTTTCCATCCATTCCTGAAACGAAAGCTTCGAGCACAACGTCGTCTCTGTCTTTAAGGACGGAGTTTGCCGGATTGAGTTGGGTTGTGCCGTCTTTGAAACGCGCGATTTTGCAGCCAACCACCGGGCCGTTCCACGGAATATCGGAAATCGCCAAAGCGGCCGAAGCCGTGGCCAAAGCCAAAAATTCCGGCTCGTTTTCTTCGTCATAAGACAAAACCGTAGCAACCACCTGCACATCTCTGCGAAGCCGGTGGTCGAAAAGCGGGCGCAGGGTGCGGTCTATTAACCTGCCCGACAAAACGGCGTTTTCCGAAGGTCTGCCTTCGCGACGGACGAAACGGCTGCCGAGAATTTTTCCGGCGGCGTAAAATTTCGCCTCATAATCAACTGTCAAAGGAAAATAATCTATATTCCTGTCTTCTTTACCCATAACGACCGTCGCTAAAACCGACGTGTCGCCGTAAGTGCCCAAAACCGCGGCGTTGGCTTGTCCGGCCAAGTCCGAAGTTTCAAGGGTTAATGTTTTGCCCGCGATTTCCGCGGTGAATTTTTTTCTATTTAAGTCCATACGTAATAATGGCGACCCAAAATTACGAATAACACCCGAATGACCCCAATCTACCCGAATTCGTTTAAAATGTTATTCGGATTTATTCGGATTATTCGGATGGCATTCGGATTTTTCGAATCGCTTAATTAATTATTTTTTATTTTTTATTTCTTCAATATCATTCTCGGCTTTTTTTCTATATCGACAAAACTATCCGCCACTTCTTTTAATTTAGAAGAAGCGCTTCTGCCAAAAGCCGCAACCTCAACCTCTTTGCCCAAGCCCCATTTAAGGTACTCGACCAAAGGAATAAAGTCGCCGTCTCCGGTAACCAAAACCACGACATCCAGGGAATTCGCCATTCTTATAGCGTCGACCGCCATTCCCACATCCCAATCCGCTTTTTTCATTCCACCGGGAAAAATCTGAAGGTCTTTAACCCTCAATTCAATCCCGTTTTTTTCGAGCGCTTCAAAAAAAGAAGCCTCGCCAAAAGCCGTTTCGCTTTTAACAACATAGCCCATTATTCTGATAAGTTGGCGTCCGGCCACCAATTCTTTAATGAGTTCGCGGTAATTAACGCGCGCAGAATAAAGATTCTTCGCCGAGTGATAAAGATTTTGGATGTCTATAAAGATTCCGATTCTTTGAGATTTATAAATCATATCCAGCCTATGAAAATATGCGACCCAAAATTACAAATGCATCCGAATGACCCGAATATACCCAAATACGTTTAATTAATTTCGGGTGAATTCGGAACATTCGGGTGAAATTCGGGTTTTTCGGGTCGCTTACTTTTTCAACCCCAACGCTTTTACCATGCTGGCATAGCTCTTAGGATTGTGTTTGGACATGTAGTCCAATAATTTTTTTCTCTTGGCAACCATCTTTAAAAGTCCCCTTCTGGAATGATGGTCTTTCGGATGATGCTTTAAATGGTCAACCAATTCGGTGATTTGCTTGCTCAAAAGCGCGGTTTGCACCTCGCTTGAACCCGTGTCTTTTTCGTGCGTCTGATATTCTTTGACGACTTTTTGTTTTTTACGAGTAGTTAACATAAAAATTATTATAATCAATTTTTATTTTAAGTCAACATATAAATAAAAAATCCCCTGAACTCTAAGAGTCCAAGGGATTAAAGGGCTGATTCCCAGCCAGTTACGGAACAACCACACGACCGCGAAACCCGGCAACCCAGACACCGCCATCCCCAAACCGGACCACGCTCGCCGCGAGCTTGCCGCCCGAACTCACAAGCACGCTGGCGACAAAGAAATGACCGTGCGACTTGAATAAGAAAAATGTCGCGTAGCCGTCGCTCCTGAGCCAGTTCCGGTGACTCTTCGCAAAACTCTTTATTTGAGCTTGCGTGAGGCAAAGCCTGTCCAGGTCACTGGAAAGCGAGCTGAACATTTGGGCGAAAGTGGCGTCCTTGGCCATCTCATACACCCGAACCGAAGTTTCGAGCGTTGCCTGCCCTGGCTCGTCAGCGCCGTAATCGACGAAATCCGAGTCTATCCAGGTGAAAATGTCTTTCGCTTTCGCCAGGATTTCGGTTCCGTCTGTAGGGCCGATAGCGACATTTTCGCCTGCGGAAATGAGTTTGAGAATTTCGTTTTTCACTTCAAATCTCATCTCATCCGCCAACAGTTTTTTTACGCCGTCCATGCCGCCAAGTTTATTTACGACGGCTTCAATCTGTCCTAGTGTTAGCTCTCCGTATTTCATAATATCCTCCTTCTCGGCTGTTTGCCGATAGCTTCCCTCTGCCCGAGGTTTTAGGGCCGCATTTTCGCGGAATATTAAGTTTTCAACGTGCAAATCTTATTATTTATATTATACCAGATTATATAAATTTGTCAAGTCATTGACTAATACGCCCGTCCTGACTACTATTTAAGCCATGACTTTAACCATTACAAAAAAGAGCGGCTCGTCTGTCGCGCATATTTTGAAAAACGAACCGGAATCGGTTCCCTTTTTGAAAGAAGGAGAAATCGTCGAGGCGAAACTTATCAGAAAAATCGCCCGCACGGCCTATTTTGATTTGGGCAAATTCGGCACAGGCGCGGTTTACGGCACGGAATTTACCAATGCCAAATCGATTTTGAAAGAATTGAAAGCCGGCGAAGCCATTTCGGCCAAGGTTTTAAACGGCGAAGACGACGACGGATTTATCGAGCTTTCGCTCGCCGGTGCCCACCAGCAAAAAAACTGGCAGCAGCTTAACGAAATTAAAGACAGCCAGGAAATCATTACGGTTAAAATTATCGGCGCCAACAGCGGCGGCTTGGTTGCGAATGTTAATGAAGTAAAGGCGTTTTTGCCAGTTTCCCAGCTTGCCGGCGACCACTATCCGCGCATCGACGACGGCGACAAAACCAAAATCTTGAACGAGCTCCGCAAACTCGTGGGCCAAGACATTAAAGTTAAAATAATGGACCTTAACCCGCGCAACGGAAAACTTATCATTTCCGAAAAAGGCGCTTTTGAAAACGACCTCAAAAAATTGCTCGCCAAATACACCGTCGGCGACGTTGTGGACTGCATTGTTTCGGGCATTGCCGATTTCGGCGTGTTTGTGAAATTCATCGACAATCCGGCCATTGAAGGGCTTATCCATATAGCCGAACTCGACTACCGCGTTATCGACAATCCGAAAGAAATCGTTAAAGTAGACGACCAAATTAAAGCCAAAATCACCGAAATCAAAGACGGCCGCGTATTCCTTTCTCTCAGGGCGCTTAAATCCGACCCATGGGAAACCGAAGGCGACAAAATTAAAGAAGGCCAAAAAATTGAAGGCATCGTTTATAAATTCAATCCTTTCGGCGCGTACATTAATCTTGAAAACGGCTTGCAAGGCATGATCCACGTTGCCAACTTTGGCGGCTCGGAAGAAATGAAGAAAAAACTTGAGCTTGGCAAAAAATACAAATTCGAAATCGAATCCATTAAAGCCGAAGAAAAAAGAATCGCGTTGAAGACCGCGTAGTCGCGTATTATTTCTTTTTCGCTACGCTCCGGCGTAAATAAACAATAATCTCTCGGTTCAATTTTTCGGCAAAAATTTTGTTCCCGTTCCTCCCTGCGGGATTTTCCGACCAAATTTTTGCGAATCAAAAAATTATCGCCTCGCTCTTTTATTTATAATTCCGCCTCCGCGACAGCTCAAAAGAAGCAATATGCTCCCCGACATATTGGATTTTAATTTTCAGATGTTATATTAATTACAAAATCGAGTATAATAATTACATGAAGTTTTTATCTAAAAATATTTTCTGGGCAATCGCCACGCTTTTGCTGGTCGCTTTTATTTTTTCGGCTTTCAACGCCGAGCAAAAACAGCCGCAAGTTTTAAGCATCAACCAAGTAGTTTCAAAAATAGATTCCGGCGACATTACAAAAATTATCATCAGTGGGAATGATTTAGCGATTACTTTTAAAGACAACACTCAGGCCACGGCGAAAAAAGAAACCGAAACCGGCTTGCTTGAAACTCTTAAAAATTACGGCATCAATCAAGATGCTTTGCAAAAAGTCAGCGTTCAAGTTCAAGACCAATCCGGCTGGATGTTTTGGTTGGGACTTTTTGGCCCGACAATTTTAACGGTCATAATCATCGGCATATTTTTCTGGCTCACTTTCCGCCAAGCCAAAAGCGGCATGGGCCAAGCATTCACTTTCGGCAAGGCCAACATAAAACTCTTCGGCCAATTCCGCGACAAAACAACTTTCAATGATGTCGCCGGATTAAAAGAAGCAAAAGAAGAGCTTCTTGAAGTTGTGGATTTTTTGAAAAGCCCGAAAAAATATTTGGAACTCGGCGCGCGAATTCCCCGCGGAGTTTTGCTTTTAGGCAGCCCGGGCACCGGAAAAACCCTTATGGCAAAAGCGGTTGCAGGCGAAGCGCAGGTGCCGTTTTTCCACATTTCCGCTTCGGAATTTGTTGAAATGTTTGTAGGTGTCGGCGCGGCAAGAACCCGCGACGCCTTCGACACGGCAAAAAAAGCCGCTCCGAGTATATTATTTATAGACGAAATCGACGCAGTGGGCCGCGAAAGAGGCGCCGGAGTCGGCGGCGGACACGACGAACGCGAACAGACTTTAAACCAAATTTTGGTAGAAATGGACGGCTTCGACAGAGACACCAATGTTATCGTTATCGCCGCCACCAACAGGCCCGACATTTTAGACCCGGCCTTGCTGCGCCCGGGCCGTTTTGACCGCCGTATTATTTTAGACTTGCCCGGCATCAAGGACCGCGAAGAAATTTTGGCGATTCACGCCAAGGGAAAAATCTTGGCCAAAGACACAAACCTTCACTCCGTGGCAGAACGCACTCCCGGATTTTCCGGAGCTGAATTGGCAAATCTTATGAACGAGGCGGCAATTTTAGCCGCGCGCAAAAACCAAAAAGAAATAAAACAACAAGACATTTTTGATTCCATTGAAAAAGTTTTGCTTGGGCCGGAACGCCGCAGCCGCATAATTTCCGACAAAGAGAAAAAAATCACCGCTTACCATGAAGCCGGGCACGCGCTTGTTGCGGCAAGCATTAAAGGCGCCGACCCGGTGCACAAAGTTTCCATTGTTTCCCGCGGAAGAGCCGGCGGCTACACTCTTAAAATGCCGACCGAAGACGCGAGCCTTCGCACCAAGTCGCAATTTATGGGCGACTTAGCGGTTCTTTTGGGCGGACACGTTTCCGAGCAAGCGACTTTCAACGATATTTCAACCGGTGCCTCAAATGATTTAAAAAACGCTTCCGAAATCGCCAGAAAATTAGTAACAAAATTTGGCATGTCTGGAAAACTCGGCCCTATCACTTATGGCAACACCGAAGAAATGGTTTTTTTGGGCCGCGAAATTTCAACTGAGAAAAATTATTCCGAAAAAATCGCCGCTGAAATCGACAATGAAGTCAGGAATTTTATAGACAAAGCGCTTTCCGCCACAAAGAAAATAATTTCGTCCCGCAAAGACGTGCTTAAAGCCATTGCCGAAAAATTAATGGAAAAAGAAACCCTTGAACGCGAAGAGTTTGACAACATTATAAAAAGCTTTAAATTGAAACAGGTTAGTGTTTAGATAATTAGAGAATTAGCTAATTAGGTAATTGGAAGCCCGGCAAAACCGGGCTTTTTGATATTTTAAAACTACCAATCTATAATTGATATAAAGATAAATTAGGGGTACGAATATGGCGAGAACAAAAGATAAACAAAAAGCCATTGAACTGCGGCTCAAAGGGTACAGTTATAGCCAGATAAAAGACGAGTTGAAAATCAGCAAAAGCACTTTAAGTCCCTGGCTTAAAAATTATCCCCTTTCAAAAGAACGCATTGAAGAGCTGACAAGTAAAAATGAGCGAAGAATAGAAAACTACAGAAAAACCAGACAAAGGCAGAAAGAGGAAATATTAAAAAAAATTTATCTAGAAGAAAAATCAAAAATTTTTCCGCTATCCAAAAGAGACCTATTCATCGCCGGCTTGTTTCTTTATTGGGGAGAAGGAGCGAAAACAAAAGACGCGGAAACAAGCTTATCAAATACCGACCCCGTAATGGCAAAATTTTTTATTTACTGGCTGGAAAATTCACTAAAAATCAATAGAAATAAAATTAAAATAAAATTACACCTTTACCAAGATATGAATATCGAAAAAGAAATTGATTTTTGGGCTAAAACTCTCAATATCAGACATTTTCAATTTAATAAGCCGTACATTAAAAATTCGAACAAAAGCGCAATAACTTATAAAAACGGCTTCAACCATGGCACTTGCAATATAACCGTTGGCAATGCTATTTTAATAAGAAGAATATTGATGGGATTAAAAACAATCCATGATTATTTCAATTTGAAATATAAATAATCCAAGGGCACGTAGCTCAGTGGTAGAGCATGCGCCTTATAAGCGCAGGGTCGCAGGTCCGATCCCTGCCGTGCCCACTAAATATTTAATTTCCATAAAAATTACCTACCGGAATTCCTTGTAGAAAATAAAAATCTTTATTCTATTATGAGTAAAGGTATTCACGAACTAACAGAAGATGAATGTCGGAATTATTTTGAAGCTGTAAAAATTGGCATTGAACAAATTTTGGATGAAAAAATAGATAAAATTGAAAAAATAATGAAAGCCGAAAATGCTCGTAAGGCCGTACAAGAGATGTCCCAAAAATTAGCCGAAGAAAAATAAATAGTGGTTTTATATATAAATCCGGCCCGGTCATTACTGACTCGGTCCGTTTTGTTTTCACACTCATACTTCCCTTCCTTATCTTAATGCATCCGCGTAGGCCAAAGTTGCTTTGGCATAATCCTTGCCGTTATACGCCGTAAGCGCTTTCTCTTGTTTTGCGAAATCGCCCGCTTTCCAACCGCGACACTTCAAGAAATTTGCCGAGCTTGCCACAGCGTCAGCCATCACGAATAGGTTTTTCTGGCCGTCGCCGTCGTAATCAACCGCGCAGTCGAGATATGACGAAGGCATAAATTGAACCCAGCCAAACGCCCCGGCCCACGAGCCAAGAATCCCCAAAGGATCCAGTCCATCTCTTAAACACAACAAGACAAAACTCACCAACTCGCCGCAGAAGAAATCCATCCGCCGATTTTCCAGAACTGAAAAGTCAGCAAGGCATTAAACACATTTGTCGAGCCGACATTTCCGCCGAAATCGGTTTCTATCCGCAGGATTCCCGCCAAGACTTCTTTATCGACGCCGTATTTTTCCTCAACGCCGGAAAAGATAGTCTTGTTTTTCCGCAACTCTTCTTTGCCTCGCGCTATAGATTGGCTAGTAAAAAATCCGAGTTCCGGGCTGAAATAACCTATTCCCTTCCTTGCCCTCTCGAGCTTCTTGAGTAATTCGGGAATTGTTTTAACCCTGTTATCATCAAAGATGTTTTCTATCTCCGCCTTACTGATTTTTCCGTGAAGTTTTGTCATCAGCCTGTTTTTTATTCTGGTGAATTTTTCATCCGCTCCGCGCGCGGACGAAACGAACAACACAATCGCTATTGCCACTAAAAAAGCGACGAAAACGGACTTTTCCATATATCACCATCCTTTCTCCCTTATGGGTTTTTAAAATAGCTTGCTTATAAAATAAAATTAACAAATTTCCGGCCGGAAAACAAACTTGACCTCCCTTCTTTTTAAACTCATAACTCCAGGTTTTGAAAAGATTGGGGTTTTTAACTTTTCTTGTTAAACCTCGAAAACCTGGGAAACCAGGAAAACCTGGTAATGCGATGAAACCTACATTTGTAGGTTTTATCGCATTACTCAGCAAGCAGATGAATACTACGTTTTTAAAAAATGTAGATTTCATCGCATTATTGAGTAATCGCATGAATACTACACTTTTTAAGGTTTGTGTAAAAATTTACAAAATTCGATGTGTAAATTTCATACAAAGCTTATAAAATTCTAAACTATTTTAAGAAAGTTTTATCCAAACTACTCATCAAATTTAAAGTTCTTATCATATATCCCCCACTTATACAGGCGATATAAAGACTTAAACCTATCAGAAACATCAGGATCACCACCGATTTTCTCCATCCAATTAACAAATTGTTCACCTTTATATCCCCTAAGTTTTTTATAAAATAAAGGAATTATTATATCCTTGAGTTGATCAAATTCTCTAATAACCAAAACGGCTACCCTGCCCGTGCTTTTGTTATCCCCATTTTTATAACTATTCTTTCTAAAATAGATTTTATTCCTTAAACCCAAAGAGTCCTTAATTAAGATTAAAAGATTCAAATCGCGTTCGTTCATCCCGATGACAAATCCTGGGATCTTACATTTTGTCCCATCTATTCTTTTTCGGCCCGGGTAGAAAGTAAAACAACCCTCGCCCTCCACTAAACCGCGAATATATTCGTAGCTCAATCCGGTTTTTTGCGCACGATGTTTATTTTTATACATTGGTTACGTTGTGTCGTTCTTACACATCTATTATAATTATAACAACATGAATCAAAAATCCCAAACCGGCCAACTAGGGGAAGATATTGCGACTGAATATCTTGTGGATAAAAAATATAAGATAATCGAGCGCAACTACCGCCAGCCATGGGGAGAGCTGGATATCATCGCCAAAGCGCCGGACAAAACACTGGTCTTTGTCGAAGTTAAAACCTTGCTCAAAAACCCAAACATCCAGCCCGAAGAAAATCTAACCAGCGCCAAACTCGAAAAACTAAAAAGAACCGCCGAGCTCTACGTCGGCAGCTTTCCGAAAACAATAGACGAAAATAGGGGATGGAGAATCGACCTTGTCGCTATTTCTTTAAACACCTTGACAAATATCCAAAAAGATTGCGAGATTACGCACTACGAAAACATATAAAGATGCGACCCGAAATTACGAATCCATCCGAATTATCCGAATAAATCCGAATGACGTTTTTAGGGCGTATTCGGGTATTTTCGGGATATTTGGGTCAATTCGGGTTTTTGGGGTCGATAATTATATTTCTTTTGTTTTCTTTTTTGCCATGCTCAAAATTTATCCAAACAGTATTCTTGGGTAAAATCTTTTTTATTCTTTCCGGCCATTCGATTAAAACAACATTTTCCGGATTCGCTAAAATTTCTTTAATACCCAAAACTCCAAGCTCGCTCGGTTTTTTAATTCGATAACAATCGAGGTGATATGCGAGCTTATAACTTATAGCTTGTAGCTTATAGGACTTCATTATCACAAAAGTTGGGCTGGTGATTTTTTTCTTAATTCCAAACCCGGCCAAAATCCCTTGGGTAAAAGTTGTCTTGCCGCTGCCAAGATCGCCGGCAAGCGCGAAAACCAAAGCGTTGCGCCTATTCGAACGCGACGCCAAAATTTCTTTTGCCAATAATCCGGCAATCTTTTTTGTCTGGCTGGAAGAAGTTGTCTCGAATTTCATAAAACGATTATATCACCGCAATAAAATTTAAACAAAAAAACCACCTAAGCGGGCACGTTAAGCTTTTACTAAAAGTAAAACCATGGTTACAGTTTTAGTAAAAGTTTTTAAATTATTTTAAATTATCCTGAAAATAATTCGAGTTTTTTGGAGATTAACGCAAATAGGGCGGTTAGAATTAGGGCGATAAAAATTCCAATGGAGAAATTTATAAAAACAGAATTATTATCTATGATAATTTGGCCAGCGGGGGAGTTGGGCGAAAGAGAAGTTGCGGCGCTGGCAAGGCCGGATTCAGAGCCTAAAGATTTTTCAGTTGCCGAAGTTTTATTTAAAATAAATTTTCCGTTTTTGGCGCGGACATAAACGCCATTATCCGGCGCATTGCCTTCGTATTCGGCATTATCTACTAGCGCGCCGCTTTTATCGTAAAGAAAGAGTTTTTCGCCGTTATTATTGAGCGTAATTTTTGTGGTTTTGTAATCCAAAACCAAATTCCCGCCGCCAGAAATTAAATTTTTTCCGGTTGCCGAAAAAACAAACGCCTTTCCGGAGGTGTCCTGTATTTTCCAGCCGGTTAAATCAACCGCCGCGTTGCCGTTATTGAATAATTTTATCCATTCACCCTCGATGTCTTTGCCCGCCGGATTGGGGAGAAACTCTTGAATTACAACCATAAATTATTTTAATTTCTAATTGCTCTAAATTATTCTAATAAAATCCTGTCCCTTCGGGACATCTCCCGCAGGGAGACAAATCCCAATGATTAATTTATTTTTAGGTCAATTAGAATAATTAGGTTAATTCATACCCAAATGAGTTCTTGCGTCTTCGGTGGCCACCCTGCCCTGAGGAGTTCTTTGTAAAAATCCGAGCTTCATTAAGAACGGCTCATAAATTTCTTCGATGGTGCCTTTCTCTTCGCCCAAGTATGATGTTAAAACATTTATTCCCACCGGCCGATTGTGAAATTTCTTTAAAATCGCTTCGAGCAATGAACGTTCGCAAGCCTCGAGTCCAAGCTCGTCGACTTCGAAAAATTTAAGGGTTTTTTCAACCACGTCCGCGTCTATTATTTTTAAATTATTAACCTCGGCAAAATCGCGTGCCCGTTTTAAAAGCCGGTTTGCCGTGCGGGGAGTGAACCGCGACGCACGAGCCAATGTCGAAACCGCTTCGTCGGTTATTTTAATGCCCATTAATCCCGCCGAACGCCGGATTATTGTTTCAATTTCCGGCGCATCGTAATAATCGAAGTGAAAAATCGCGCCAAACCGCGAACGAAGGGGACCAGAAAGCAAACTCGGCCGGGTGGTGGCGGCAATTAAGGTAAACGGCGGCAAGTCTATTGAAACTATTTTAGCAGTCATGCCCTTGCCAACCATTAAACACAGCTTTCCGGCTTCCATGGCCGGGTACAAAATTTCTTCAATGGCGCGGGGGATTCTGTGAGCCTCATCTATAAATAGAACGTCGCGCTCTTCCAGATTCGACAAAACAGCGGCCAAATCGCCCAGTTTTTGTAAAGCCGGGCCGGTGGCAGTCTTTATATTGGCGCCCATTTCCTTGGCAGCCAGGTTCGCCAAAGTGGTTTTTCCAAGACCGGCCGGGCCGTAAAACAGCAAATGGTCGGCTGATTCCTTCCTTTTTCTGGCCGCGGCCAAAATCAGGGCAAGGGCTTTCTTTATTTTCTCTTGTCCTATATAATCATTCCACGACTCTGGTCTTAGGGCAGAATCTATGAACTTTTCATCTTTTTCCAGCCCCTTCTTGGGGCTCTTGACTTTTGTCATAAAGTATGCTATAGTATGGTTAATCGAATATTGATTGGACCGTCTAATCCTGTGGGCTCTAGAGAATTTTTTTTAGACATGGAATGTTTGGCTCCGGCTGGATATCTCCTCGAAAGAATTCTTAATCTCTTTTTTTAATAAGAGTTTCTTTCTCATCCGAGAATCGCCCACAGAATTAGGCGGTTTTATAATATGCGACCCGAAATTGCGAATCCATCCGAATTATCCGAATAAATCCGAATAGCGCATAAAATATTTTAAATAACCTACCCCCATTCCAGCGCGCCCGTGGTTTTCTCCACCTCGTCAAACGTCGTGATTCCGGAAATAACTTTCAAAATTCCGTCCTGCTGCATGGTGGCCATTCCTTTTTCGAGCGCCAATTTTTTAATGCCGATTTCCGTCGGCTCTTTATTTATAAGCGCTTCCATGTCGCCGTCCACGGACAATAATTCAAAAACTCCCACGCGGCCCTTATAGCCAATATTGTTGCACTTCTCGCAGCCATGAGGCTCGTACATTTTAATAGTTGCGTAAGTTTTTCTATCAACCCGCGCCGGAAGCTTTTCAATAAAGTTTTTAATCTTGGTTTCAAGCTCGGCGTCTACTTTTTTCTCAACTTTGCAGTTCTCGCAAAGTTTGCGCACCAAGCGCTGGGCAATGATTAAATTGACCGCCGGCGAAAGCACCGATATTTTTACTCCTAAGTCGAGCATTCTTGGAACGGCGCCCGAAGCGTCGTTTGTGTGAAGCGTCGAGAAAACCAAGTGGCCGGTAAGCGCGGCGTGAATCGCGATTTCAGCGGTGTCCAAGTCTCTGATTTCACCAATTAAAATCATATCAGGGTCTTGCCTTAACAAGGAACGCAGACCGTTTGAAAAATTATAGCCGGATTCGGCGTCCACTTGCGTCTGCTGAATACCGTCGAGGTGATATTCTATTGGGTCTTCAATGGTGATTGTTTTTAATTCGGGTTTTTGGGTGTGCTGTAAAAAAGCGTACAAAGTCGTTGTTTTTCCGGAGCCGGTCGGACCGGTGTTTAAAATCATGCCATTTGGGCTGCCGAGTTCTTTTTCAATTATCGCCAAGTCGTCGGCGCGAAAACCAAGCTGTGGTAAAGCCACATGAATCGCGTCCGGGTCTAAAATTCTTAAAACCACAACCTCGCCGTATTCCGACGGATTAATGGAAGTTCTGATTTCTATGGCTTTATTGGCCAAAGTAATTGTGAACCGGCCGTCTTGCGCCTGGTCGGTAATGTTAATTTTTAATTTTGAAAGAAGTTTTATGCGTGAAACCAAATGCGCGTGAACTTGCGACCCGAGCTTACCGAAAATTTCATACAACAAACCATCGACGCGCAAACGGATTTTCGCCGTATGCTCCGCCGGCTCGAAATGAATATCCGACGCCCTCATTGAAAGCGCACCCGCCAAAACCGCTTCCAAAATTTCTCCGATTTGGCCCTGGTTTTCGCTTAATTTTTCTATGGCGCCACTAACGCTCTGCAAAGATGTAAAAGATTTTTGGAGTTCGGTAAGTTTTTTTTCTTCGATTTTAATTCTGCCGGTAATGGCTTCAACTTTTTTCGGAATGAATTTATAAAAATCCCAAATATGACTGAGGCCGCTTGATGAAACCGTATAAACGGAAACTTTGTGGCCGGCCGATTTCAATTTTTCTATCGAGGCTTTGGTTTTAGAATTTTCCGGGTCCAAAACCGCCAGAGCAACTTTATTTTCTTTAATTTCAACCGCCGCCATTTTGGAATCTTTGGCCTCGTCCTCGGGAATCAGGGCGAGCGCTTCGATGTTTATGGAGGTTGTCGATAAATCGGCGTAGGGGATTTTGTTTTTCTCAGCCGAACGCTTGGCGTCGCGCTCTTCGGCCTCGCGCCGCAATTGCGCAAGCTTATCCGCTATTTTTGACAAAGGATTAAGTTCCATTATCTATAAATGATAGAGCAAAATAATAAATAGTAAAGGCGATTTTTAGCCCAAAATGCACGTTGTTTCCCCTATTTGACAAAATGGCTAAAATTAGGTATAATATAGCCGGAACATCGAAAAATAAAAACGGAGAGGAGGTGAACAGCCATGAAGAGAGTTTTAATGATTGGCGTCATATTCTGCGCTCTGACCGCGCTGTTCGGATGCGCCGGACAAAGACTGGTGACCATAGTCGGTCAACCAGACATTCCAAGTTTTGACTCGCTAAAGGAGTACAAAAATGACGAGGCAAAACGAGTTTTGGTTCAAAACCAGAGCCCATTCTGGGTCAGAATCTATTTCCGAGACGAGACGTTGATCCTCGGACCGGGAAAAGAGCGGGAAATGGTCCACATGGACGGACTCCGTGCGCTGGGAAACTTCTCGTTCTACGGATATGCTTACCGCCACTACGACGGCAAAAGGCTTTACGAGTTTGTTGGCGAACAACAATTCTCGTTTTACCTGAGCGGCTATCCGCAAGTCTGGAATGGAAGAGTATTTGGCGCCGTTGTAACCATGTACGGCTTCCCGGTCAGCCAATTTCGGTATCCCGTGCAGTTTAACGGGGTACTGCTGGACCTTGTCCCATTCTCGGGCGAGGTGAGATAGTGCACACCCGCGGTTCGCTCAGCTTCGGCTAAGCGAATCGCGGTTTTTTATTTTAAAAATTTACATTATTAAAACAATGTAAACGTTTAAATGATAATATTAGGTACTATGACTAGTCATAGTACCTAATAAATGGCTTTAAATATTAATTTGTTAAAATCGGCCCAAGGGTGTCGACTATAAACGAATATAAATTGTTCCATATTTAGTACGGTGAGGCCAGCCATTGTGCCATTCTTTTTTAGTGGAGTGTTTTGGTTTAGAACCGTAGGCTTTCTTTTTTTCTTTCGCCCTTGCTCCGCTCTTTATAATTTTTATATATTCCCCCGCCAAGGGCCCTCTTAATACTGCTTATTGTTTGAGGCGAAAGCCACAAATCATTGCTTATCTGCGAATAAGTTTTCCCTGAAAGTATCCCGCTCATCGCCGCGGCGCGCATCACCAAATCGTGGCGGCCATCCGATGTAATAATCAAATCTAATAATTCCTTGGATTTTAAAATTTTCAGCCAACAAGCGGCTTCCCACTCTTTGCGCGAAGGATAATTTTCGACCGGCGGCAATATTATAAATTTTTTAGCCATGAAATATATTAAATTTCCGGCACTAATTAATATTATAGATATTATAACATGGTACTATGACTAGTCATAGTACCATAAATAAATTAATTAAAATAATAAAATATAATAAATTCAACCTAATTATTTAAATTAAAATTATTTAAAGTAGGCCGTTTTCTTGATTTAAAATTAATAACTTTATAAAATATTGGCATGTCGGGACACTCTCATTGGGCGGGAATAAAACATAAAAAAGGCACGGCGGACCAAAAACGCGGCGTGGTTTTTTCTAAACTTTTAAACGCCATTGCCATTGCCGCCAAAACCGAAACCAATCCCCAATTTAATCCGCACCTGCGCGCCGCCATCGAAAAAGCGCAACAAAACAATGTGCCCAAAGACAATATCGAACGGGCAATCAAGCGCGCCTCGGAACAAAAAGACTTGGAAGAGCTTATTATTGAAGCTTACGGCCCGGAGGGTTCGGCGGTTTTAATCGAGGCGATTACCGACAGCCGGAACAGGACAATCGCGGAAATAAAAAAGGTTTTAAGCGGCCACAACGCCAAATTCGGCGAACAGGGAAGCGCACGCTGGGCCTTTGACCAAATTCAAGGCAACGACGAAACCGGCAATTGGGTTGCCAAATTCAAACAAGAAATTTCCGAAAACGGCCGCCAAAAACTGCAAAATTTAATAGATGAGCTCGAAGAACGCGATGATGTGCAGAGAACTTATACGAATGCAAATTAAATCAAAGGTCAAAAATCAAAAGTCAAAATTACAATTTAAAATCCAAAAGTGTTTAAAATATAAACTTTTTAACTTTTGGCTTGCATTTTTGAGTTTTGCCTTTTGAATTTTGAATTATCTTATGCGAATACTTGGCATTGACCCGGGCAGCACAAGAGTGGGCTATGGATTAATAGAAAAATCCGGAGCTGACTTAAAATTTATCAACGCGGGAATTTTAGAAATAAATTCAAAAGATAAAAATGAAAGGTTGGTGGAATTGGAAAAATCTTTTTTAAAACTCTTAAAAAAAGAAAGGCCCGATTGGGCAATAATGGAAAAATTATATTTTACCAAAAACCAAAAGACCGGCTTGGAGGTGGCGCAATCGTGGGGGATATTGACATTATTGATAACCAAAAGCAAAATACCATTATTGGAATTTACGCCGCTTGAAATAAAACGGGGTGTAACGGGGTATGGATTGGCGGACAAGCAAGCGGTTGCCAAGATGGTTGCAAAAATTTTAAAAATTGGTAAAATCGGCGGATATGATGACGCTACCGACGCATTGGCGGCGGCCATCACCGGAAGTTCGAATATAAATTTTCAAACCAAACTTAAAAAGGTCGTTTGATTTAAAAATAAACAAGTTTATAATTTTATTATGGTTGTTGAATTGGAAACATCGGCCACTTTGAAATCACAATATAATGAAGAAGATAACAGTGGCCCGAGCCGCAAAGACGAAGACGAAGAAGATATGGAAGGATTTTCTGTCGACGGAGATGGCGAAGAAGATGAGGATGAAGACAATGAAGATGATGAATTCGGCGGCGGCTCAGAAGAAGAAAAATACATAGAATAATTCCGTGAAAAACAAAAAAAGTTTTCTATTAAAAATAGCAGGCCTGTTTATACTGGCCTGCTTATTATTAGGAATTTGGGGTATTTATGAAGTCGCCAAAATGGCGCAAGAACTGCCCAACCCGGAACAATTTATAAGCGGACAAATTACCCAGTCCACTAAAATTTACGACCGCACGGGCCAGGTTTTGCTTTACGAAATCCACGGCGACCAAAAACGCACGGTTATTCCCTATGACCAAATTCCCGATTACGCAAAAAAAGCGACGTTGGCGGTTGAAGACCAAGAGTTTTACCAGCATGCGGCGCTTGACTGGAAAGGCACCTTGCGCGCGCTTATAACCGATATTACGACCGGACAAATGTCGCAGGGCGGTTCGACTATTACCCAACAGCTGGCGCGCAACACTTTTTTAACGCCCGACAAAACAATTTCCCGAAAAATCAAAGAGCTGATTCTGGCAAACTGGATTGAAGAAAAATATTCCAAAGATAAAATCTTGGAACTTTATTTAAACCAAATTCCTTACGGCAGTAATGCTTATGGAATAGAATCCGCCAGCCAAAGTTATTTCAATAAATCCGCCAAAGATTTAACGCTCGCCGAATCGGCCACATTGGCGGCCATGATTCAGGCGCCGACTTATTATTCGCCGTGGGGCGCGCACGTAAAAGATTTAATGACCAGGAAAAATTACGCCCTGGACCAAATGTATAAACTTGGATTTATTGATGCCAAACAAAGAGACGCCGCCAAAAAAGAAAAATTGAATTTCGCCACGCAAAATATCGGCACCATTAAAGCGCCGCATTTTGTGATGATGGTCAAAGATTATCTAAGCCAAAAATACGGCGATGACACGGTTGAAAAAGGTGGATTAAAAGTTATCACCACACTTAATTGGAATATTCAACAAGCCGCCGAAACCGCGGTCAAAAACGGCGCGGATAGGAACACTGAGCTCTACCAGGGTAAAAACGCATCCTTGGTCGCCCAAGACCCAAAGACCGGCCAAATTTTGGCATTAGTTGGCTCCAAGGATTGGTTTGATGACAGTATTGATGGAAAGTTTAACGTCGCGGTTCAAGGATTAAGGCAGCCGGGTTCTTCTTTTAAGCCGTTCGCGTACGTCACGGCTTTTGAAAAAGGATACTCTCCCAACACGATGGTTTTCGACCTTCCGACGGAATTCTCTTCTTACACCGACACCTGCCCGCTGATAAAAATCGACTACAACACCGATAATCCGCTTTGTTTCCATCCGCAAAATTTCGACGGCCAATTCCGCGGCCCGATAAACCTAAAAGACAGCTTGGCGCAATCAATAAATATTTCCTCGGTTAAAGTGCTTTATCTCGCGGGATTAAGCGACACCATAAAAACGGCTGAAAATTTCGGCATCACCACGCTCGGCGACCCAAGCCGCTATGGATTGTCCTTGGTTTTGGGCGGCGGCGAAGTAAAACTTGTTGATATGGTTGAGGCATACTCTGTTTTCTCACAAGAGGGCGTGAAGCATAATCAGGTGTCTATATTGGAAGTTGACGACCAAAAAGGCCAGGTGTTGGAAAAATACTTGGACCAAGCTGAAAACGTTATCGACCCGCAATATCCCAAACTTATAAACAGCGTTCTTTCCGACTCTGACGCGCGCTCGTCCTTATTCCAAAACAGCTTAAATTTGACTGTTTTCCCGGGCCGCGACGTAGCGCTTAAAACCGGAACGACAAACGACTACCGCGACGCATGGACCATCGGCTACACTCCGTCTTTGGTGGCAGGCGTCTGGGCGGGAAACAGCGACAACGCGCCAATGCAAAAACACGCCGGCAGTATTTTAGCCGCCGTGCCGATTTGGAGCGAGTTTATGAACGCGGCGCTTCAAAATTATCCTTTGGAATTTTTCAACAAGCCCGACGATGTTGTGGAAAACAAACCAATGATGGACGGACAGTATATGATTAACGGCCAAGTTCATGACATTCTTTATTACGTCAATAAAAACGACCCCACGGGGCCGCAGCCGGCAAATCCGGCGTCTGATTCCCAATATTGGAATTGGGAGCTTCCTATAAGCAACTGGTGACAAAATTTGCCCGGTTAAAATAAAAATTCCCCATACATCGGGGAATTTTTTTGCCGTTAATTCTGGTTTATCGGCATTATGATATAAAAACAAGAAATGTCTCCGGGAGATTTTACCAAAGCCGGCTTATTGCCGCCATTAAATCCAAAGAAAATATTATCAGAATCAATCGTTTTTATCCCATCTATGATAAATCTCCAATTAAAAACCGCTTCCACGCCGCTACCCTTTATTTTAGCCGGTATTAAATAATTATTTTCTCCCAGCGCCTGGCTCGAAGACGAGACTTCAATATTTTTCGCGCCGTCTTTTATGGAAATTTTAATTTCATTTAATTTATCCGTGAATGAACTGGTTAACTTAAGCGCTGAAACAAGTTGTTCTTTATCCAAAACCGCCTCTGTTTCGAATGATTGCGGAATAATCGACTGGTAGCTCGGAAACTCGCCGCTGATCAATCTGGAGATAATTTCACAAGTTTCATTTTGGAAAAGAATTTGGTTTGGGTCAAAAAATATTTTAACCTTCCCGTCTTCATCTTTAAAATTCCTTATTACCTCATAAATTGTTTTCAAGGGAATGATTATTTTAAAATTATCCTCGATTTCCGCCTTAAATTGGGTGTTTAAAATGGTTTTTTCCGCCAACCTAATGCTGTCTGTGGCCGCGACTTTAAAATAATTATTTTCAAAATCAAACAGGGCGCCGCTTAATTCCGGCTTAATCTCGGAAATCTGGCCCGCGCCGGCCACACAAGAAAAAGCTTTTTTAAGCAGCGATGAAGAAATTTCCAAAAAGGTTTGGTTTTTAATTTGGGGAATTATGGGAAAATCTTCCCTTTTTCCGGTATGAATTTTAGCCTCGTAATTATCGGTTTTTATTACTAACTGGTTTCCCTCGGTTTCTAAATTAATTCTTTCACTTTGAAGATTATTTATTATTGAGTTAAAAATCGCGAAAGGAATGGTAAAAATACCACCCTCAACCACTTTTCCGGGAACATAAGAGGTAACCGCGATTTCAAGGTTTGTGGTGACCAGTTTTATTTTATTATCAACCGTTTCGATTAAAAAATTTTTCAGAACCGGCAAACTGACGGCGGAGTTATCCGTCGCGACTTTACTGATCGCGTCCAATCCCGATTTAAGATGATTTTTTAAAATTACAATTCTCATAATGCTTATTCTATTATTACTATAATAATATATTAATAATATAGTAGTAATAGTTAGTGTGTGTTAATAAGTTAATAATTTAATAATTTCTTTATTTAGTTATTCTAATTTTAGATTTTATTTTTTATAACGGCTTAATTAAAACTTAATTAATTGTTGAAAACTTTTAAACCGGTTTTAATCAGTTTTTATAGATAACATCTTTAATTAAAATAATTTTTTGGCTGAGGTTTTGATTTTTGTTTATTTCCTGGGATATTTTCTCACACGCGTATATGGCAGTTGTATGGTCCCTTTTGCCCAGCTTATCCCCTATGTCATTATATGACATATCTATTAATTCCCGGAGCAGAAACGCCGCAACCTGTCTTGGCTCAACAACGCTTTTTTTCCTGGAACGGTTTATTAGGTCGGTAATAGTCATTTCATAAAAATCCGCCACCGCTTTAATAATTTGCCCACCGGTAATGTTGCGCGCCGATTGCTGGATGATATTATTTATAATTTCTTCAACTCCCCTGGCGTCTAAATCAACATTTTTAACTTCTTGGTAAAATATAATTTTATTCAATATTCCCTCCAATTCTCTGATATTTCTTTGAATTTTATTGGATACCATAGAACAAACATCGTCGCTTAAAGATAGGTTTTTATCCCGAAGTTTGTTTTTAATAATAGCCAAGCGCATTTCATAATCCGGGTAGGTGATGTCGGCTATCATACCGCCCTCAAAACGCGAACGAAGACGCGCTTCAAGCGTTGGAATCGCCGCCGGCGGCCGGTCGGAAGATAAAATTATTTGCTTGTTGTTTTCATATAAAACATTAAAGGTGTGAAAAAATTCTTCTTCACTGCGTTCTTTGCCGCCGATAAATTGGATATCATCGATAATCAACACATCAATATTCCGGTATTTTTCTTTTATGTCGTCCATTCTCTTGTTTCGAATGGCCCACACGACGTCGTTGACGAATTTTTCCGAAGGAACATATTTAACCTTTATTTTATTTTTATAAAGATTTTTAATTTCATTCCCCGCGGCTTGGATAAGATGGGTTTTTCCCAAACCGGTGCCGCCGTAGATGAAAAACGGATTATATTTTTTGCCGACATTTTTAACTACCGCCATTGTGGCGGCGTGGGCGAGTTCGTTTGAAGAGCCAACCACAAAAGAATCCATCGTGTAGCGCGGATGAAGATTTGTTTCCGGGTCGATTTTAAAATCCGGTAAAATTTCCTGTTGTGAAACTTTTTTCTCTTGCGTTTTTGTTTCAATCGGCGCCTTATTTTCAAGGATAACGACATACTCCACCCTTTTTATGGTGTCATCGATGTTTCTAAGAGACTCAATAATGAGTTTATTGTATTTATTTTCAACCCATTCTTTGGCGAAGTTGTTGGTAAAGCCCACAATCACCCTGCCGTCGTCTTCCTTTTTAACCAGACGGCTGTTTTTAAGCCAGGTAAGAAAATTTGGTCTGGAAATTTGGAGTTCCAGGTCCGCTAAAACTGATTGCCATGTTTTAATTAAATCCATAAATTTTAGCGTTAAATTATTTTCTAATTTTATTTAAATCGCGGGCTAAGTCAAATGCCGCCAAAGTTCCTAACCTGTTGATTCCCTGTGGAAAACTTTTCTTTTTTTGTTGCTTTTTGGCCGCCAATGTATTATATTTTAAATATGCCAAAAAGAACATACCAGCCCAAGAAAAGAAAAAGGGCAAGAACACACGGCTTTCTTAAAAGAAACAGAACGGCCGGCGGCAGAAAGGTTATAAAAAGGCGAATTCAGAAAAAGCGCAAGAAAATCGCCTTGTAATTTTTGATGCTCAAAAAAATTTTTCGCCTTCCCATCCAAGAATGGATGAAAGACAAAAAAACCAAGACAATTGCCGTTAAAGGTGATTTTTTTATGGCGAGAGCCAAAGAAAATAAAAAAAATTTCGGCAGGTTTGGGATATTGATAAGCGCAAAAGTTTTTAAGGGCGCTGTCGGCCGGAATAAAATCAGGCGGAAAATTTTTGAGGCGCTCCGCATCGGAAATTTTTCGGAAAAATTGGCGGGCAAAGATGTTTTAATAAGCGTCGCGCCCAATATAAACGAGATTTCCAAAGAAAATTTCGAAAAATCATTATCGTCGACTTTAAATAAAATAAAATAATATGGGAAATATTTTTAACCAATATCTTTACGACCCGCTTTTGAAATTATTGGTATTTTTATACCAAAATTTTTCTTTCCATGATTTTGGAATCGCGATTATTGTTTTAACGATTATTATCCGTTTGGTTTTATTTCCGCTGTTTTACAAAGGCGCGAAAGACCAGGCGATAATACAGCGCTTGGCGCCGAAGATAAAAGAAATCCAAAGGAACCATAAAGACGATAAAGAAAAACAAACTCGCGCGCTTTTGGAATTGTATAAAGA
>Ga0172367_10002395_pt1 | contig 25704 bp, 24 predicted proteins | sample Lak10m_FD_114542 | JGI IMG/M metagenome (GOLD analysis project Ga0172367, IMG submission 114542) | Freshwater microbial communities from Kabuno Bay, South-Kivu, Congo - kab_022012_10m | ecosystem: Environmental > Aquatic > Freshwater > Lake | place: Democratic Republic of the Congo: South-Kivu...
GCCTCTGGCCGAAACGTTGATCGATTGGCTCGGCCGGCAGGATGGGGATCGGCTTCGCGCACTCGGCATTGATCCATCAGGCGTCGACGAACGGACTTTCTACCCGCGGGTAGCGCTCGGCCGGTTCTTTCTCGACCAGTTCACCCAACTGGTCGAGCGCGCCCGGCTGAAGGGGATCGACGTTCATGTCCGCGCGCGAACCAAGGTGGTCGACATTGAAGTTGAAGGAGACAGCCTGAAGCTGATGGTCGCCCCTGCCCGCCTACCCCAGTCAATCGAGTGGTTTGATTATGTCGTCCTGGCGACCGGGCATCAGTGGCCCGAAGAGCCCGAAGTGCGACCCGGCTATTATCTGAGCCCATGGCCGGCAAGCGCGCTTCAGCGGATTCCCGCCACAAAGGTTGGGCTGCGCGGAAGCTCACTGACGGCCATTGATGCCGTGGTGGCCCTGGCTGTCGCCCACGGTCAGTTCGAATGTCGGAACGGCGGAGCACTGACATATCGATCAAAGCCCGGCCATGAAAAGCTTCAGATAACGATGATGTCGCGCAAGGGCCTGCTTCCGGAAGCTGATTTCTACCACACCATCCCCTACATACCGCTTTCGATCTGCACGGAAGCAGCGATCACAAGTCTGATCGAGGATGGAGAAGGCGATATTCTCCGTCGAGCCTACGCGCTTTTCCGGCAGGAGCTGCAGGAGGCTGACCCGGATTATGCGAAACGCATAATGCTTGCAGACCTCGCGCCCGAACAGTTTTCGGATCGCTATTTTGGAGAGCGTGCCGACGTCGATCCATTTGAGTGGGCAGCGACCAACCTGGCAGAAGCCAAGCGCAACTTCGCCAAGGAAGTCACCGTTCCATGGCGCTATGCCATCTTGCGGATGCATGAGGTGATGGCACTGATCGTGCCGCATCTTGATGAAGATGAACTCGAGCGGTTTGATCGCTTTCTAAAGCCGATCTTCGTCGACGACTATGCGACAGTGCCGCATCTTTCCATCGAACGCCTGATAGCGCTGCATCGGGCAAAAAAATTGGATGTGAAGGCACTGGGAGAAAATTACAGAATCGATAGTCATCGAGCCGATCCCGGTGTGCATGTGTTGATCGATGGCGAATATCACCATTATCCTGTGTTCATCGAAGCAACCGGACAGCGTCCACTCGATGTTGACGCATTCCCCTTCCCAACCTTGATCGAACAGGAAATCGTCCAAAATGCCGCAGACACACAAGGCTGCAGCGTCAAAGGTGTGGCAATCGACGAGCGCTATCATCCTGTCTCTGACGACCCGGCGGCGCGACGCATATTCTGTCTGAGCCTGCCTTTCATTCTTGGTCGCCATCCCTTTGTCCAGGGCATCACCAGCTCCCATGAAATGGGCCTGGTAGTCGGCGCCGAACTGGCTTGCGCGATCGCGATACGCCCATCGCGATCGCCTGTACGACCCGAGCAACAGCCCGGAGTGTCATTGTGAAGCTTTTTGCAATATATGTGGGCGGCGAACATCCCAGAGCCCATATCGAGATCCACGATATGCGGTTCGTCGTCGCTGATACGATCACGGACACCCATGCAGCATTGCGCGAACAATGGTGGGGCACCCCAGGCACGCTGCACATAGACTGCTGGGCTGTGATCGATCATGCCGATGGCTACAATGTCACTTTGCGCCCCGAGCGATGGATGGGCGCCGAGAGGCTATATTATGTCAATCTGGGAGGGTATGACCCGACTGACTTCGCGGAGCAGCATCGCAACATGTTCGTCGTGGCAACCAGCCTGTCGCGGGCGAAGGCAAAGGCGATCGAGGCCGTGGCTGGATGGAAGGACGCCCATCGTGACGACATGTATGAGGCGGAGCAGGCTTTCGCGCTCGACACGATGGTCGGGGAGCAGCTCCACATCCATTTGACGCCGAGCCTGCCAGCCCGCCCGCTGAAATTCAGATGCAGCTACAAACCGCTAAAATAGAGGCACTCCAATGAAAATCGCCGCCCCGGCACGGGGCGGCGATTTTCGCGCGGAGGACCGTCAGTCGCCGGTGCCGGGCTTGTCGGTCTTGGGTAGCTTGCCATCTTCCACCCGGCCTTCGTTGCGAAGGTCGCGGCCTTCCTGGGCTTTCTTCTGGCTTTCAGGCGATTTGCCATGCTCGAAAGCTTCTTCCTTAATGTAACCGGCGGCTTCCTTGGCCTTGCCTTCAATGCTCATGATACTCTCCAATCTGCTCGAGACAAATATTGTCCCGCCAGAAGGACAATCCCTAGCCAAGAGGGGCGTTCCCGGTCGCCGCTGTCGCTTTAATCTCGATCAGTGTGATTTTACCGAGCGCAGTCGGCACGTCCGCACGGCTGAGCATCCTTCCCAGGCGAACGATGTCTCAGCGCGCCAGCGCATAAATGCGACAATGGTCGAGATAGCCTGCTTCATGTCGCGCCGCCAAGGCGACTACGGCCCGCCATAGCCAGGATGGGGCATCCATGCCGTTCGATCGGCCGTTGCGCAAGGTCGTGAGCCATGCGCGGCGTGTCGCTTTGTCCATTTGTCGAGCATGGGCTTTTCCCACAACGAAGGCGAGATATCGCGCGGCTTTTAGGGCCTCGCCCCGAGAAAATTGTTCTGCCTCGATCTTGAGGTCTTGCGGCATCAGTTCGCGAACGAAGATCGAATGTCCAAGCATCCTTGCTGCGGCCGTGCGCTCGCCCAAATGCGGAGATAGGGCGCGTGCTGCTGCCAGCACGCGTTCAGCAGGATCATCCGGCATGCAGGCTCCGGACGCGATCGGCGCGACAGGTTGAACAGCTTCCTTGAGGTCGACCAGCGCATGATCGGTGCGCTTCTTTCCTTCCAAGGTGACGACCGCGGCGAACCGCAGAAGGCCAAGCGAACTGCAACCCTTCATCCAATAGGCAGCGTCCGCCATCACAGGTGTGCGTTCTTTCCCGCGATGATCGAGAGACAGGATCATCGCGCTGACAGGTGGATGGATCACGACATCGCGCAGGGCCGCATATTCCTTTTCATTGAGCGGCCAAAATCGCTTGCCAAGAGGAATACAGGGTTCAATCGCCTCCAGCCGCTCTTTGGCCAGATGACGCCATTTGCGGTTGAGAGCACGGCGGCGAACCGTGCGCACCGCTTCAGGTTCCTGCTGGGCCTGCCGCTCGTCCTGGTCCGGGTCGGAAAAGGCTTCGGCGTAGCCCGCAATCATCTCTTCCAGCATGCGAGCGGTGATGACGCCTGGAAGATCGGAACCGCGCGCCGCGGTCGCAAGTGACAGGCCAAGGCGGATGAGATCATGAGCGGGATTGCCGATGACTGCCTGATCAAGATCGCGTATCTGGATTGCGACATTGCCGTCGCTATCCGCTAACGGACCAAGATTGCCAAGATGGCAGTCCCCGCAGATCCAGATCGCGGGCCCTTCCGGGACGATCCGGGCAAGCCTGCTATCTTCCAGCCATTCGTAGAAACGTGCCGTGTTGCCCCGGACATAAGCATGGGCCGACCGTGCCATTTTGAGGTCGCGACGGGCATGGAGATAGGGAATACGTTCTGCAGGCGCGAATAGCTTCATAGAGACATGAACGAGCAACAATTTGTGCCGTTCCGTTAGCTTTCGACATGGGCTTTTCAAGCTGGGCCAGTAACTGGCCTAGGGGCTGCGGCATGCAAGGCTGTAACATGCCGTGCTGCACAAAATGATGGATCGGATGAAGCTCTGGCCACGCTCTCCAAAAGCGTGGTCAGCAGCAGCGGCAGGTCTTTTGCTAGGCTGGTGATCAGCAGCCCGACTTGCGCGCGAAGGCGAGGAGCGTCTCTGCGACAATCATGCGCGCGTCACCTTCTATTGCCAGGCTTTTCGGGTCGAGGCTGTGATCCAGTTCACAATTGAGGTGCGCTTGCGCAGCGCCTTCCAGATCAAGAGACAATCCCTGCAGTCGCGCCATGTTGATAGCGAATTCAAGCGTGGTCTGCGCCAGCTTGGTGGTGGCGACGGATTGCAGTCTGAGCGCGTAAGCTTCTTCGTCAGTCATGCCTTTTCCTGCTCAGATTGTGCGAAAAGCCTGTCATCATTTCCGTGTGCGAACCTAGTGGGCCGATTGGCAATCGGTCAATCTCGAGCAACATTTTGGCGCGCTTCCATGCTCATTCCGACTGAAGCTTGACAATAAATCGATATAGGTAGATTTATCGATCATGCCTCGAACACGTTCCTTGTCCTCTCGCGCCCGGATGGTGCTTGCCATCCTGCTCGATGCCGATGGCCAATGGTCGCACGGCTATGAATTGGCGCGCCGCGCCGAAGTGAAATCCGGCACACTCTATCCGCTCCTCATCCGCCTGGAAGCTCAGGGACATCTTGAAGCAGAATGGCAGCAGCCTGTTGAAGCTGGCCGCCCGCCACGGCACGCCTACCGGTTGACGGCGAGCGGATTGCAACTTGCCCGCGCCAATCCTCCCGTTCATCCGGTCACAACTGCCGTGCGCAGCCGGCAGGCAACCATATGAGCATAGGGCTTCGTCGCCGCCTGACCGATCTGGCCTGTCGTGCGCTGCAAGCTACGCTGCCCACGCCCTTGCAGCCATGGGGATGGGCGATCCGTTGCGAAGCCGCTGCCATCCCGGATGACAGCAAGGCGCTCTTATTCACGCTCGGCAGCCTATGTGGTCTCATGCCGCGTGCGGTCGTATCCCGCCTGCTGACCATCTTCGCCGCGCTTGTTGGTGACCATGTTTCCCGTCCGGAAGGATCGACCACCATGAATATCTTCGACGCCGCTGCACGTCGTCCCCGTGCACTGGGCATCGTCTGCCTGACCAGCGCTGTCCTGCTCGGCACTGCCTATATGGCGATCGCCGGCGCGCCAATGCGCTATCTTGGGGTGAACCTGGGTGCTTTGATCATCGGCTTCACGATGCTGCTGCTGTTGGAACGCGCAGCCCTAGCGGGGCACGGATGGGCGGACGGGGCAAACCTCATGATGGCAGGCGCATTGTTGGCAACAGCCTTTTTCGGCTCCCAAGCTGATGGGATAGCGCGCTGGGTTTATTGGGGCGGATTGGCGATGCAGCCAAGTCTGATCCTCTTGCCGACAATGCTCGTCGCATTTTCGCGTTTTCGAAACGTCCCCGCGACTGTCAGCATCGTCGCGGCTGCGGTCGCAATGGCGCTTCAGCCCGATCGCGCGATGGCGGCGATGCTCGTGATCTGCCTAACCGCGCTTGCAGTCATGCGCCCCGATCGACATGTGTGCACCGCACTTGCTGCCAGCGCCGCGAGCTTTGCGGCAACGCTGATCCGTGCCGACAGACTGCCCGCAGTACCCTATGTCGATCAGATTCTCTATTCATCGTTCGACCTTCATGCCGTTGCGGGACTGGCGGTATTGGGCGGCTTGATGCTGCTCGTCGTCCCTTCAGTCATTGGTTGGCGCCGGGCTGCCCAGAGCCGCGCAATCTATGTCGCTTTCGGCGCCGTCTGGTTCGCCGCGATCCTGGCGGCTGCCCTGGGCAATTATCCGACGCCGGTTGTGGGTTATGGCGGCAGCGCCATCATCGGCTATGCGCTAAGCCTGCTGGCCCTGCCGAAATTCTCCAGTGCCAATGCCCTGGCTACCGCCCCCAAGTGCGGCGCTATCGATGATATGCCCACGGATGGCCCGTTGAGCGTCGCGCTTGCCTGATGGCGCGTGGCGCATCTATCGGCTTGCAGCTGACGAGGGGCAGCCCGTTGTAACGGAAAGAGGTGCCAGGCAGCCACCAGACGACCGAGCGCCGTTCAACATAACTCATTTGTAACGGAACATGGGTGCCGCTCGCCGCTTACCCCTGCATCTCAAGATGCTATCGGGGAACAGTTCATGACCACAGTGGCGCAGGTAATCGTGGAAACGCTCGCGGCAGCCGGGGCTAGGCGCTGCTACGGCGTCCCGGGCGACACCCTCAACCATGTGACTGACGCCATCCGCAAAAGCGACATTCGCTGGGTTCATGTGCGCCACGAGGAGGCGGGCGGATTTGCAGCGGGGGCAGACTCGATGTTGACCGGCGAATTGGCCCTGTGTGCGGGCTCCTGCGGCCCCGGCAGTCTCCACTTCATCAATGGCCTGTTCGAATCCCACCGCAATCGCGCGCCCGTGGTCCTGATTGCCAGCCAGATCGTTCGCGATGAGCTGGGCTTCGACTTCCCACAGGAGGTCGACTTCCGGTCAATCTACCAGAGCTGCAGCGTATTCTGTGAAGAGATCAGGACGCCCGCACAGGCACGGCGCAAGACCGCGATGGCAGCCCAGGCCGCTCTGGCGAAGAAAGGGGTGGCGGTACTGATCGTGCCTGCGGATGTCTCGAGCGCCAAGGCCCCCGACGAGCCACCCTTTGCGGTTCATCCCGCCCGTCCGCTCATACGCCCGACCGATGCGGATATCGACCGCATCGCCGCTAAGATCGCTCAGGGCAAGAAGATCGCCATCTACGGTGGATCGGGTTGCGAGGGCGCCCATGATCAGATCATTGCCTTGGCGCACGCGCTCCAGGCACCGGTCGCCCATACCTCGCGCGCCAAGGATTTCCTGGAGCATGACAATGCATTCAATGTCGGGATGACCGGCATATTCGGCGGTGAGGCGGGCTATCATGCGCTGATGGCCTGCGACACGCTGCTGCTGCTGGGCTGCGATTTTGCCTGGCGGCAATTTTATCCCGAAAAGGCGACCATCATCCAGGTCGACATAGATGGTAGCCATCTGGGACGACGCCATCCTGTCGACCTTGGCGTCGTGGGCGATGTTGCTGCAACGATCGAAGCGCTGCTGCCACGCATAGCATCGCGTAGCGAACGCGCGTTTCTCAACGAATGCCTAGCTCATCGTGCCCGAACGGTTGAGGATGAGGCCAAGCATGCGACCATCGGCAAAGGTGGGGCAATTCATCCCCAATATCTCACCGAGATGATTTCACGGCATGCGCCCGCCGATAGCATCTACACCGCCGATGGTGGATCGCCGATGGTATGGTGCCTGCGCCATGTCGCGGCCACCGGGCACAATCGAACCGTCATCAGCCTGAGCCATGGCACCATGGCTAATGCGATGCCTCAGGCCCTGGGCGCCAAGGCGGCGTTCCCCGACCGGACCGTGATATCCTTGTCGGGCGATGGCGGCATCGCCATGCTGTTGGGCGACCTGCTGACCGCAGTGCAGGAGAAGCTGCCGATCAAGGTCGCGGTGTTCAATAATGGCGCACTCGATTTCGTCGAAATCGAGCAGAAGGTGGAAGGCCTGCTGGAGGCCTATACCGACCTCGTCAATCCTGATTTCGCGCGCGTGGCCGAGGCGATGGGTCTATGGGGCCGGCGCGTTGAACAAGCCGACCAGCTTGAAAGGGCCGTAAAGGACTGGCTCGCCGCGCCCGGACCGGCTCTGCTTGATGTGGTCACGGATCGGTTCGAACTGGTCATGCCGCCCAAGGTCGAAGTGGGGCAAGTTGCGGGCATGGCGCTCTATTCGGCCAAGGCGGTGCTGAACGGACGCGGCCGCGATGTGGTCGGACTGATCCGAAATCTTCTGTCGTGAGCGAAAGACCCAATCTGGTTGCGGCATTGACCCGCGACCGTCCGCTGTCCCGAAACCTGCTGCTGCTGATCGGGCTAGTCGGCACGATTGGAGCGCTGGCCACTGGCTGGTATCATCCCCATGACCTATGGCTGTCGCTTCTGTTTGCGCCGATCATGGTTCTGGCGTTGACCGATCTGTTCCAGTCGCACCATAGCCTGCGTCGAAACTATCCCGCCTCCGCACGCTTCCGCTGGTTCTTTGAATGGTTGCGCCCCTTTGCCAGGTCCTATTTCGTCGAAAGCGATCTGGATGGGCGACCCTATAGCCATGATGAACGGGCGCTCGTCTACGCTCGCGCCAAGGGCGAGGTTGATGCCCATCCATTCGGTACAGAACTCGACGTCTATTCCGACGAATATGAATGGCTCGCTCATTCGATCGCACCGTCGCGTGACGCCCCCAGAGAGACGCGGGTCCATGTCGGCACGGATCAATGCAGTCGGCCTTATCAGGCGTCGCGCCTCAATATTTCGGCCATGAGTTTCGGCGCACTCGGCAGCAATGCTATCGAGGCGCTCAACCTCGGCGCAAAGATCGGTGCCTTCTATCACGACACCGGAGAAGGCGGCCTGTCGCCCTATCATCTCAAACATGGCGCCGACATCGTGTGGGAAATAGGGTCGGGCTATTTCGGCTGCCGCAACCGTCAAGGCCAGTTTGATCCGGGCCATTTTGCTGATCGGGCCGCCCATGACGCGGTGAAGATGACGGAGATCAAGCTGAGCCAGGGCGCCAAGCCCGGTCATGGCGGACTATTGCCAGCGGCCAAGGTAACGCGCGAAATCGCCGAAACCCGCGACGTGCCCATGGGCGAGGACTGCCTGTCGCCCGCTGGGCACAGCGCCTTTTCCACGCCGATCCAGCTTGTCGAATTTGCTGGAAGGATGCGCGAACTTTCGGGCGGCAAACCGGTCGGGATCAAACTGTGCGTGGGCTACCCCCATGAACTTTTCGCCGTCGTGAAGGCGATGATCGAGACCGGCATCCTGATCGACTTCATCGTGATTGACGGCGCCGAGGGCGGTACCGGAGCTGCTCCCACCGAATTGTCTGACCGGGTCGGCATGCCGCTGCGGGAGGGGCTGATGCTTGCGCGCAACGCACTTGTCGGCACAAATCTCAAGGGGAAGATCAGACTGGCGGCGTCGGGCAAGGTCAGTTCGGGTGCGGGGATCGCGATGAATGCGGCTCTGGGCGCAGACTGGTGCAATGCGGCGCGAGCCTTCATGTTCTCGCTCGGCTGCGTTCAGTCCATGCGCTGCCATACCGACACCTGTCCGACCGGCGTGGCGACGCAGTCACCGGCCCGTCAGAGAGGCCTGGTGATTCCCGAGAAGGCAGAACGTGTCGCCCGGTTCCAGCAATCCACCCTGTCGGCCCCGCATGACATCGTCGTCGCATGCGGCCTCAATTCCCCTGGCGAGTTTACGCCGGACGGATTGCGCCAGCGGATCAGCGCCGTTGAGATGCGTTCCTTCGATGAACTCTATCCATTCGTTGAGCCTGGGGAACTGCTCGAAGGCGCTCGCGATCCGCGTCTTGCGCGCTGGTGGGCGCAGACTGATGCAACCTCGTTCAAGAGGCAAATAGCCTGATCGATGGTAGGCAAGCCCGGCTCGGTCTGACCTTGGATTGCGCTCACCCGAAAGCATTCGCCCGCGGCTGCACGAGCCACTATTTCCGGTGTCTCGCGCTGATCGCCGACGGATTAAAGATATCCGCGAACGCCGAGAAAGAAGCGAAGTCTGGCAAAAGCCAGCCTATTCAACCGGGAGGGCTTTCCACAAGCTGGGTAGACTGAGCGATACGTCAGCGCACAAATGTCGGTTTAGAGAGCGCAGAAGACGACCCAGCAGCCTATCGATCGCCATCTTTTTCAAACTGAGTAATCGACTCATGGCTGCGGAGGGAGCCATTGAAAATTGGAGTATATTCTTTGTCTTGCAACCGCATGGACACTGGATTGTTATGAAGAAATTATCTGGAAAAAGAAGGTAGGCATGCCACACAAGGATTTTCAAGTGAGGAAAGCTGATAACGGATTGGCGAATATTGCGAAATCCGATCCTGCGCAAGACCTTGACCGTGCAGCTGAGAAATCATGCGCTATCTCGAAGCCCTCGCGCCGAATTCTGACACTCCCGTTCGCGACGAATTAGCAACAGAGCGGCCTGTCCAGGTTCCGCACGCAGACATGATGCGGCATGATCCGGCCATCGAAATGCCGGCAGCACGCTGACGGGATAGCTACTATCTCTCGAGGTGGTAGACATTTCTTTAGAAACGACGATGCAGAGAAATGGTAGCTCGGCGTCACCGTGGCTCAAACTTTCCGATCGACCAGAGAATGTTGGTGATCAGAAATCCCGCCTTTGATGAACATTGAAGGGCATGGGTTACTCGCGCCTAGCCCCCCAACATTCCGCTGGTTCACATCGCTAATTTTGGGCGCCCGGTTTTTCCTATCAGGCCCGTCTTCCGGTCACGAACTGATAGACCAGAACGATTACGGCCAGAACCAGGAGTAGATGGATCAGGCCACCGCCGACCGGAATGACGAACGCGCCCAGAACCCAGAGAACGAGAAGGACTAGGAGAATTGTCCACAACATAGAGGCGTTCCTTTTTCATCGAGTAGAAACTGTCCAAATATAAATCATCTCAGCCCACGCGCGAACAGGAGAGCCGTTAGCAGAATGGCGCCACCCATGGCGACATGTTGGCCGGTTGAAGATCGGGACGAAATATTGTCGTCCGACCGCTGCAGTTCTTCGGCGTCCGCCAAAATGGCCAGGTGCGGCAATGGAGAGGGTGGCGCCTCAACGAAGTGCATTAAGGGGGAAAATTGCATCAGGCCGGTCTCCTCGACACAATGAACGCTCAAAGATCTGAAATGGTCCAATCCGTTGGCAAACTTCGTAACGGTGAAGGATGTCAGGCTACAGACAGATGATGTGCCGATTTGCTCTGGTCTCTTGGCATTGCACGTTGCGGTGAGGAGCCGCCTTTTACGGTGAATATATTCTGCTGCCGGTGACCGGATCATATTCGGGCGGCGGCAGGCTGCTGATTCGATCCAGCATGCTCTGACTTGGCGAGACGCAACAAATATCCCAGATCTGCCCGACAGGATAAGCGCCTACCGCGAGGAAATCCCGACTCTGCTTGACTGCGCGGTGGCCGGTTCCGGCCGGCAGCATCAGCGCATCGCCGGCCGCCACCGCAATTTCAAATCCGGCCGATCCTCCAAGTGCGAGAGTGGCATGACCCGAGGCCATTCCAAGCACTTCATGCGCAGTCGAGTGATAATGATCATAATCATAGATCTTGTCACGCCACTCAGGCAGCCAGCCATGGCTCGCAAATCGCGCCTCGAAGGCCTTGGCCAGATCCGTCCTCTCGCTTGGCTCGACTCCGAGGTACAGCCCGACCGGGATGGCGGAATTATTGGGCACCCAACCATCACGCGAGAAAAGGATCGACTTAAAGATCATGCCTTTTCCTTGATGTTTCAATGACGAGTTCGACCGACACTGGCTCATATCGCAGCCCCGTCCCAAGCTGCGGCGACGGATTGCATAGTCGCGCTGCGAGGGGCCTGCATCCGATGGCTTCGCAAGCCGTAATTTTCATCTCGTGGGTGATCGATAGGGCCGCAGATTTCGGTTCAAGTTTTTTCCGCGATTCGCGTCTGCAAGGACAGCATCGCGAACGACCGGAGCATGCGGGAGAGAGATCGTGGCAGGCTTCCGGTCGCCTCAAAGGGCCATCTCAACAATATCCAGGCGATTGTCCTGCGCGTAGATCATCGCAGCCTGCAGGGCGTCCATGCGCGAAGCATAACCTCTGTTGTCGAGATTGAGGACTGGATCGCCCGGTCGGCCGCTCTCGGCGCTGATATGCCAGCGGCCCTTTTCCTGCCTGATCGCAACATATTTGAACATCATCGAAGATCCTGCAAGGCGCGCCATTGGTTCGCCGACAATGCGGCAATCGCCGTTTCGTTCCCCCCGGGTCGATCTTGCGTTCATGGGGGCTATGCGGAATCCAACAATTCCCTGTTCAGTCTCGCGTGGAAGCGGCTTTCTGCTCTGCCAATATATCCCATCCCGTCAGGAAGAAGGCCGCAGCAATCGGCCCAACCACGATGCCGCTGAGGCCAAGCGTCTCGATACCGCCGAGGGTTGTCACCAATATGAGCCAATCCGGCAGACCGGTATCTCGACCTACGAGCATGGGCCGTAGGAGATTGTCGACAAGACCGATCACAAAGACGCCGGAAGCAACCACGATGACGGCCTGCCAAAAATCGCCCGTAGCAAGCAGATAGGTCGCTACCGGCAGCCATATTATCGCAGGTCCGATCGCTGGTAGCAGGGCGGCAATCGCCATCAGCACCCCCCATAGAAGGGCGGCAGGCATGCCTACTATCCAGAAAGTTGCTGCGCCTAGCATGCCTTGCGCCAGGGCGACAATTCCCGATCCCTTTATGGTCGCGCGCACGACGATCACGAAGCGGGTTGCAATCCGATGGGCTATGGTCGGTTCAAGTGGCAGTCTTGTGATGATCTGCGATGCTAACGCCTCCCCATCGCGCAGGAGAAAGAAACTCACATAGAGACCCACCCCAAAGGAAAGCACGAAAGCTGCTGCGTCCGCGCCTATGGTCAATGCGCGCTGCGTCAATATGCTCGCGCTGTTGCTCAATGCCTGAGAGATCTTGGTTTGTGCCCGCTCAAACGTGCCAAAACCGGCATTCTCAACCCACTGCTGCAACCGCATCGGCAAAGCAGCATGCACCTGACCGAAATAGGTCGCAAAGTCGATCTGGCCACTTCTGATCTTTGCGTAGACGCCGCTTGCCTGCTCGATAACGAGACTCCCGATTATCAGGGCCGGCATGATGACAGCTATGATAATGATGAGCAGCGTCAACGCCGCCGCCATGTTGCGTCGCCCGCGACAGTCGAACAGGATACGTCTGTAAAGCGGCTGAAAGAGCAGGGCCGCCAGAGCAGCCCACAATAATGCCGAGATGAAACTGGAAACAATCAGACCCAGCCCGAGCGTCGAGATGGCGATGAAGAGGATCAATCCTCCATTGTCGATACGCTCGCGCGGAATCATCCAAATCCCGATCGTTTATTGCTGATGTGCTGAGCGGGACCAGCGCCCTGTGCGTGGGTGCAATAGTCGGCCGCTGCTATCCGGCTCAGCTGTGCGCGGTCCCAGGACTGGCTCATCACGCTATACTGACGATCCTCACCTGACTGTCCCGATGCTGCGGTTTGACGACCACCGTATCTCCCAGCCGCTCAAGCATGATATCCGCCTCAGCCAGGCCCAATGGCAACGCCTTTATGAAAAGGCGGTCGATAAATGTCGGCAATGTCGGTTGGCGGAAAATGATTTCGTTGGACGAGACGTCGAACGACAGTCCAAGACTGGCCTGGATCAGCGATAGCGGGGCCGCCGCCGACCATGCCTGGGGGCTGCAAGCGACCGGATAAAAGGTCGGACCCTGGGAGCGTCGTCTCGGGAAACCGCAGAACAGTTCAGGCAGCCGCATGAGATCAACATAGGTTGCAGCGGCGAAGAGCCCCTCGAATATCTGCGCCGCCTGACGCTGAAAGCCATATCGCGAAAAGCCTGCGGCAATCAGCGCATTGTCGTGCGGCCAGATGGAGCCATTATGATAGCTCATGGGATTGTAGCGTTTTTCGGTCGACGCGATCGTCCTGACGCCCCAGCCGGAAAATGAGGCGGGCGCCATCAAGGTTGCCACCACCATGGGCGCGCGCTCTGGCCGAGCCAGGCCCGTGTAAAGGACATGGCCTGCGTTGGAGGAACGAACCCGGCAGGGCTGCTTTTGTCCATCGAGCGCGAGCACATATGTTCCCAGTTCCGCGTCGAAGAAAGACGCGTCGAAACGCTGCTGGAGATCTACAGCCCGGGCAAGATAGGTTTCCGAGCGATCCTGATCGCCCATCGCACGATAGATGAGGCTTGCCGCTTGCCACGCGCCATAAACATAGGCTTGAACTTCAGCCAAAGCGATCGGGCCTCTGGCGATGCTGCCATCGGCATGGAAGATGGAATCATGGCTGTCCTTCCAGCCTTGGTTCTGCAGGCCCTGATCCGTCAGGCGTCCATATTCAACGAAGCCGTCGCCATCGCGATCGCCATGAGTGTCGATCCATCGCAATCCAGCCTCGATATTGGGTAACAACCCAGCGAGATATTCAAGGTCCCCGGTGCGCTCCAGATAGGCGCCGGCCAGCATGACGAAAAGCGGCGTGGAATCGATGCTGCCATAATAATGACGGAAAGGCACCTCCCCCAGCTCGGCCATTTCGCCGTGACGTACTTCGTGCAGAATCTTGCCTGGCTCGGCATCAGCGGCCGGGTCGAAATCCGTCGCTTGATGCGCAGCGAGATATCCCAGCACGCCTTGGCTGATGGCTGGGTCCATCCAGATCGTCTGAAGGGCAGTGATCAGGGCATCCCTGCCGAAAACGGTGCTGAACCAAGGGATGCCCGCATAGGGATAAGGCCCAAATTCTGTATCGGTGGAGAGCATCGAGATGTCGGAAACCGAACGCCGCGAAACGGCATTGAACAGGTCATTGGACGATTGCATCGAAGCACCGCGGCGTCGCGCATGCTGAAGCGCACGCATGGCCTCGCGCAGGGATTTCAGAAAGAGCTTGGGCAGGGGTTGATCGACCTCATTCTTATGTTCGCAGGAGATACGTGCGAATAATGTGGATCGACTGCCGGGGCCAACAGTGACTTCAAATAGCGCCTGCTCCGCCGTTAGTTGCGCGGGTGCGGGATCAAAATGGAGATGTGTCGAGCGTTCAAGGTCATCGCGTCCTCGATAGCCCAGCAGGACATCGGCGTCTCCGACCTGCGGCTCGTGCATGGTGCCGCGGCGCAATCTGGTCATGCCACGTATCTCGAACAGATCCGCGAAATCGGAAGCGAAGGACAGACCCACCGACACCCGCCGCTCTACAATGTCGAAATTGCGCACAATGATGCGTTCATAGATTGCGCCGTCCCATAGAAAGCGGCTGCGACGCAGATGGATCAGGTCATGCTCCACCTCTACGCGCCCGTCCTCTCCAAGGAAGTCCGGGTTGGCCAGATCACAGGTCAACATCGCATTGTCGTCCCGCAGCGCCGAACTCAGCAGGATCGGGCGCATGCCATTGACCGTAAGGTATAAGTGCGAAAGATGGCGCGTATCGCGATGGTAGAAACCCTCGGGACTACCAGGCCCGGATATGGCGTCGCCGCTATGATCAAAGACAGCAAAACTGTCTCCATGCTTGAGTGTGCGTGGGCGACGTTCATGCAACGAGGCGGTCGCAGGAATGAAGAACTGGGTTTGCGCCTGCGACAACGCCTGTCCCCCTGCAATGCCCGAAACCCCTGGCTGCGGTTGGGTCTGCGACATGGCGGCTCCTATGCGACGATCTGCAATTCCGATTCTTCGCCGCGCCGGCGACGCAGCCAGGCTGCGTCGGTGCGCGCACCGGGCAGTCGATGATATAACGCGGCATAATCGGCAGCCATCCTGTCAGCCGTGAACCGTGCGTCGAATACGCCGCGCACCATTTTGCGCTCGAGGTGACGAATTTGTTTCACCGCTTCGACAGCCTCGTCTTCGCTGTCGACGATGAAACCCGAGCGCCCATCCTCTATGACCTCCGGAACCGATCCGCAGCGGAAGGCGATGACCGGCGTTCCGCAAGCCATGGCTTCGATCATCACCAATCCAAAAGGCTCAGGCCAGTCGATCGGAAACAGCAAGGCGCTCGCACCACCGAGGAAATCGGCTTTCTGTCGCTCGTTGATCTCACCGATGAAGCGAATATTGGGATATAGTTTGACGAGAGGCGCGATCTCTTCCTCCCAATAGCCGCGATCGACCGCGTCGATTTTCGCCGCAATTCGCAACTCCATGCCGGCTCGGGCTGCGATGCGAATAGCGCGGTCCGGTCTCTTCTCGGGCGAGATACGCCCGAGAAAGGCGAGATAACCTTCATTTTCGCCAAGGCTGGGGGTGAGAAGGTTGGCCGGGAGACCGTGGTAGATGGTCGCGCCCCAATTGACCGGGGGCATGGGTTGCCGTTGATGATCAGAGATCGAAACCAGGCAGTGATCGCCAAAGCAGCGATAGAATGGCGGCAGATCAGGCAGGTCCAGCCGACCATGTAATGTCGTCACGGTGCGTCCAATAAAATCCTGGATCATTGGCAGATGCAGAAGATCTATATGGAAATGGAGCGCATCAAACTCGTCCGCCCGTTGCCGCACCGCATCAAGCATCATCATATGATAGGGGATCGTGTCGACGATGCCCGGGGTCAGTCGCAGCGCCGCCGGCGTGATCGGAACAAGCTCGGCCGAAGTCTGCGAATCGCCGCTGGCGAACAGGGTCACGTCGTGCCCCTGATCCACCAAAGCTTCGGTGAGATAGGAGACGATCCGTTCGGTACCCCCGTAAAGCTTGGGCGGTACACTTTCAGCCAGGGGAGCGATTTGAGCGATCTTCATGCGGCTATCCTCTAACGGAGATAGGCCTCGTTCCCCCCTCAGCACACGAGCCGCAAAGTAAAGCCGCATGGATGGCTAAAGTTGCATTGCGGAAACAATAAAATAAAGAGCAAACCCGAAACGATATGAAATATTGATCTAAATTAATAAGATTTTATCTTTAGTCTTCCGCAAAATCTTCAGCTTGTCCTTTTTCCAGCTGTTCGCGTGCCAGTTCTGCGGCCCGCAACAGGGAATGACCCGTCCCCTCCGCTGCACTGGCTGTCAGCGTTATTGCGATGCCGTTAGGACCATCCAGCATGATCAATCCAGCGTGGGCTGAGGCAATGCCAGCTTCTTCATGAATACCCGGGGTTGGCATATCTTCTTCGCTCCTTCTCCAGGCCCCGACAACGACAGGCTGGCAAGGGCGGTTCCGTCAATTCTGCTCTTCGAGGAAAAGGTAAGCAGGATCAAATTCGCCCAACCGCTCCAGGCCTTTTCGATCGCGAATTTCAACATCATGGCGATGCATCGCCAGGAGGTTGCGGTCTTTGAGATCCCGCAGCATCCGGTTCATATGAACGGACGTAATGCCGCACGCCTCTCCCAGATCGGCCTGCGTCATCGGAAGGGTGAAATGCGATCCATCGCTTCGACCGATCGCGCGCAATCTCGCTTCCGTCTCGCAGAAGAAATGGCTGACCCTCGCGATCGCGTCGAGACGGCCGAGGCGAAATATCCATTCGCGATGCATCGCAGCATCAAGGAGCGTGCTGAACCAAAGCAATTTCGTGAGCGCCGGGCGCGTCGCAACAAGGTGATCGAGCGCAACATGGGGCACCAACGCTACCCGACAGGCGGTCAAGGTCGCGAGGTCATGATCAAGATGACCAAGCGGGTAGCCATGAAGGTCGACGAAGTCGCCGGCCACATGCACTGCAACAAGCTGCCGTTCTCCCTGCCGGTCATCCATGTATCGGCACATCACGCCTTCGAGGAGATAGGTGCTTGTGGTGATATTTTGATCGCGAGAGATGAAGGTCTTGCGAGGAGGCAGGTTTCGCACGTCAGCTACCGCAGCTTCAAGCGCTTCGAGATCCTGGGCACTCAGGAGGTCACGCCTTCGACCTCGCAGAAAGTCGGCAAACACCATCATCATGTCCAGCATTGCAAAAATGGATGAGCAACGCATTCGCACATCACCCGACAAGGGTCGAGTGCTAAGCATCACTCACGCTTCGCACAAGCGATCCTGCCGATATCCGAGCGAACCGGATCGCTGTCGCCGCGGTCAAAAGGTCACCGGTGCATCACGCGGGAGTCGCATCGAAAGCCAGACACTAAAAACCCTGCATCTTTCGATGCAGGGCTAGGGGGGCCGCAAGTCAATGACTTACCGCATGATAACTTCTCAATGTCCGATTTGTATCCGAAGAAATGCGCTCACTCGAAATTTTCTGGTCAAGCTGCACGTAGGCAGTCACACCTTCCCTAAAGATCGCGCTGCCTTGGTCATTCGCAAGCTCCAGCGCGTCTCTCTTCAGGAGGCGTCCGGACTCCCGCTATCAGTCCGCTTTCGCGTATGTTTGTAGCTCACCGCAGGGCTATTCGTCGCCATGGATGGTTTTGTCCTGCAGGCAGATTGCGCATTTTGCGCCACCGTTTTTTCGAAGGTCCGCTTGAGCAGCCAACCCACCGCAAAGGTGACTGTCGCAGTGACAGCGGCACGCGCTGCGGTTTCCGCAATTCCGATCTTCACCGCGTCCTGCATCGCCTCATCACGGGACTGGCCAAATGCCCGACCCTGAATGGCCTTTTTACGAAAAATCATCGACCCTCACCCTGTTGAAAAATTGGCGGCCGCTGTCCGCCGCCGTTCCAGAAAACGTTCAACGCGATGACGCGTTTGCAAATGCGTCGACGAGTGCAGCACAAAATGCCGGCAGATCATCAGGACTGCGACTGGTGATACACTGACCGTCGATCACGACTTCCTCATCCACCCAATGACCGCCGGCATTTTCGATGTCCGTCCTGATCGAAGGATAAGAGGTAAGCGAATGACCGGGGGCTATCTTGGCTTCGATCAAAAGCCAGGGCGCATGACAAATAGCCCCGATCGGTTTGCCCGCATCGAAAATTGCCTCGACAAAGGATATCGCTTCGCGGCTGGCACGCAATTTGTCAGCACCCACACTGCCACCGGGAATGACCAGGCCATCGAAAGATGCAGGATCTGCTTCAGAGAAGGTCATGTCGACGGCATATTCGCCACCCGGATCAAGATCATGAACATTGGTGCGTGCCTGGCCAGATTGAAGGCCGATCACTTGAACGCGCGCACCCGCCCTCTTCAAGGCGTTCATCGGCTCCAGAAATTCGACTTCTTCCGTACCGCGCGGAGCGATGAGAAGGGCGATCGTGCGGTCGCTGAGCGACATGGCGACTCCTTTGGAAATAGTTTTTCTGACTGGGTTAGATGAGGGGGTAACGGCCAGAGGCCCTGCAGGATCCGATCGCCCCGTAAACATGCGCTTCGCACCGGCTTGCCATGGCCGACAGGCGGCTGGCGCAGAGGCGGACAGGTCTTCGCCCGCCGACCCCAGCGGAACAGATCGTCAACCACCCCGTTATCAGACACAGCGCTACATCATCGTCACGAAGGGCCTGTATGACGGCAACGCAAATCGCCGAGACTCCGCACAAGCTGACTGACACAGCATTCAAGCGGGAACTCACGCTGGTCCTGCCGCAACTCAGAGCTTTTGCCCGCAGTCTGTGTGGCGATCGCGATCTTGCCGACGACCTGGTTCAGGAAACCATGCTGAAATCCTGGAACGCGCGGGGGCGGTTCATACCCGGCACCAATTTTCGTGCATGGACGTTCACTATCCTTCGCAATCACTATTTCAGCCTCAGCCGGCGCAGCAAATTTGTCGGGGCGTGGGACGATCTTGTCGCAGACAGACTACTTGCCGCGCCCGCGGAACAGTTGCAGATTGTCGAGCTATCCGATGTCGTGCGCGCTCTTGCGCAGGTTCCCGTCCCTCAACGTGAGGCACTCATATTGGTCGGGGCGGGTGGCTTTTCCTACGAGGAAGCCGCGACCATCATGGGCACTGCGATCGGCACGGTCAAAAGCCGCGTTGCTCGTGCTCGCACGGCGCTCGAAGCTTTGATCAACGATGGCCAATTAGCCCAGTCCCGATCGGAATTCGAAGCTGATGAGAATGTGACAAACCTGTTTTCTGTCATCGATGCCATTGAAGATCGGCAGCCGGCTGGAGAGCCGGGTGAGGCTATGACCCGTCTCGTTGCCTGAAGGGCTGCATTCACTTGGCCGGGCGATGCAGAACGCGCTTATCCGTCTGCGACGACTCGCCAGAGTTACGCTGACCGCCATCGCGCCAATCCTGAACCGGCGCCGCCAGCCTCTCGGTTCGTTCGAGATGCACCTTGTCCTGTATTGAAAGAAATAGGCTGCCAGAAGAGCCGAAGGCCAAGAAGGCAAATTCCGGAAATTGCGTTATGTGCGAACCCAAAGACTGATCGAGCCGCCGGGCACCTTAAGGATGATGCTTCCCTTTTCATCAGCGATTATCTCTTCACCATGATGGCCCAGAAAATCATGGAAAGATGCCCCTGCATGCTCCGGTCCGAGCTGGACCGATTTGCTCGCCTCTTCGCCATTTGACACAAGCAGGACACATCCTGGCTGATCCTGGGTGCCATGGCGTATGACACCGACACAATGTGGATCATCAAACAGATCGCTTTGCGGTCCATGGGCATAGAGTTGCCGTGCTCTGAGCAACTGAGGCAGACATGCCACCGGCTCGATGACGATCTCATGCGCGTGCCCATCGCCACCTTGATCGGCATATCGTGCGCCGAAAAGATCGGGATAGAAGATGCATGGGGTGCCCTGTTCGCGGATCAGGATCAAGGCATAGGCCAGGGGTTTGAACCAATCCTCCACGGGTGCTTCAAGAGCCTGGAGCGGTTGGGTGTCGTGATTGCCGACGATCGTTACCGCATGATCCGGGCCGGCATGCAGCAGCGAACCATCGAAGATCGTTCGCAGGTCAAAATCGCCGCCGGCTCGGGCCGCATCGTGAAAACGATGGAGAAGGCCGACATCGAAAAGCATGAGTTGTCGATCGACCATGTCCAGATATGCTTGCAGGACCGTCATGTCGGGATGCCAATATTCGGCGACGACAAACAGCGCGTCGCCGACGCTTTCGCGCATGTGCCCTACCCAATCGCGGAAAAACCATGCAGGGATATGCTTGGCTGCATCGAGACGGAATCCGTCACAAGGCAGTTGATCAGCCAGCCATCTGCCCCAATATTTGAGCTCTTCATAGACCGCCCGGTTCCGAAACTCGACGTCTGATCCCATCAGATAGTCAAAATTGCCCTTTTCGTCGTCGACCTCGATATTCCATTCCCCATCACCATATTCATTGACGAGCCGGAACACGCCATCTTCGTCCGGTTCTTCAATATGGTCGACGCCGGTGAAGCATCTGGCATCCCAGACAAACTCTGAATAGCGCCCCTGGCGTCCAGGGAAAACGTAGCGGGTCCAGGCGCGAGCCTGGAATGCTTGGTCTTCCACTTCGTCCCGATTATCGGGATTGGCCCTGCGAACATGGACCGTTTCCATCTCGTCCGCGCCCATTTTATGATTGAAGACAACGTCATGAATGACGCCAAGGCCAACGTCGTGCAGCGCATGCGCCGCCCGTTCCAGCGCGGCGCGATCACCATATTTGGTGGCTATGGATCCTTTTTGATCGAATTCGCCCAGGTCAAAAAGATCATAGCTGTCATAGCCTACGGAATAGCCGCCTGCAGCCCCTTTATAGGCCGGGGGTAGCCAGACGTCCGTCACACCCAACTCCTTGAGATCCTCCGCTTTTTGAGCGACCTCGTCCCAGAGCTGGCCTCCATCAGGATAGTACCAGTGGAAAAACTGAAGCAGCGTGCGTCCGGCCATGAAAGCTCCCGTTCCAACATAAGTCGCTGCCGCTAAACGAGCGCATGGGACAGGAGTTGCAGAGGCCGAATTGCTTGCCGATTTTGCGCGGGGCGCTTCGCGACGGCTGCACAAATTCGAGCCATAGAAAGCGTGTGCCGCTTGCTCATGATTCCCGTTTGGGGGCTGCAAGAGGAGAAAATCCGGAACCACGTCGCTCCACGGGAGATTAGAGCGACTATGGAGAAGTGAGAGGATGCATCATGTGGATATTCATCCTGGCTATCGCGGCAGCCGCGCAGCCGCAGGCCACGACTATGCAAGGCAATGGTCACCACGCGAATGATGCGCGGCGCACGCAGGAGGAGCAGTCCAAAAACCAGCCGATCCACGGTCAGGAGGCGCAGCCCGACGACCGCGCCCTGGCGAACGGTCGGGACCTGAGGAGGATCGGAATGCTGACGGAGCCTTGATGCCCGGCGCGCCAGGAACGAACAATCCGACCATCCCCGACGACGCCTGAAAATCTCCGCCTTCAGGGACATCTTGCGACGGCCTGAGGCGCGTGGTCAGGTGCTGCGCGGAAATGGTGGCGGAGCGCTACGCAAAAATTGGGCTCATTCGGCGAGCAGCTCGAGTATCGTATCTCTCAGGGCCGCGGGCGAACAGGGCTTCTCGCACACCGCAGCCTTGGAATAGCGCCGCTTGAGATCCGAGGCGTCGGCATGCCCGGAATGGAATATGATTGGAACGCCCGCTTTTTCGAGCAAATCAGCCGCCGGAAAGACCTCGCCATCCTGCAAACGCACGTCGAGCACAGCGCAGGACGGCAGTTGCGCAGTGACCGCCGCGACAGCATCCTTAACAGAGATGTAGGGGCCGTCGACCGAAAAGCCCTGAGCTTCAATGATGTCCTGTACATCGAAGGCAACCAGGAGCTCGTCTTCAACCAGCATGATCGTCTTAGGCATCGGCCAGAACCTTGTCCGGCAGGGTAAGGCTTATCGTGAACATGTCGTCGCTAATATCTCTTTCCACATGCCCGCCCAATTGTCGGGATGATGTCTGGACCAGCAGGGTGCCAAATCCGCTCCCAACGTCGCCATCCTCGCTCAGCGCGTCCCTGCGCGTTTCGCTCCACGTCAACTGGAGGTCATGGTCAAGTTTCCAAACGATGTTCAATCTCCCATCGGAGGCCCCCAGAGCCCCATATTTGACCGAATTGGTCGCCCATTCATGCAGCATCAACGCCAGGGACGAGAGGCAGGAACGCGCGATGAGGATTTCAGGTCCACTGATCGAGATTGCTGCATGATCCCGATAGGGTTCGATGGTTGTCCGAACCAACTCTTCCAGATTGATGGCCTGTACTTCCCCCGTTGGCGAAGCAAGGGAATGCGCACATCCCAAGGCTGCAATACGCTCCCTCAGATCGGCGGCGTAGGCACGCACATCATCATGAATCCGCGCCCCAGCGGAGACCATTCCGCCCACGATCGCGAAAAGATTCTTCACGCGATGATTCATTTCGCGCAGCATCAGTTCACGCGTCTCGGCGAGCATATATTCCGACGTTACATCGATAGAGACGCCGACCAGATGACGGACTGAGCCATCGCTCACGATCCTGCCGAAACTCTTGATGCGACGCGTTTGGCCGTTCTCGACGACGCGATAGCTCGCTTCGAAATCGCCCCCTTGCGCGACAACTTCCGCCAATGCTGCATCGAAAGCTTCACGGTCGTCGGGATGCAGTCGCGCCAGGCGCCGGTCACCATCGGTCGAAGCGATGTCGGGCGCTATTCCCAGGATGGAACGCCCATGGTCGTCGATGATCGCCTCACCCGTGTCGACATTATATTCCCATGTTGCAACGCCGCCGGCCCGAATGGCCATACCAAGGCGCTCACGTTCGGCCGCAAGATCGCGCTCGAGAGACAATGCGTCAGTGATGTCCGTAAGGACGAGCGTCGCGCCGTCCGTTGATCCGCTCTGGGTTCTGTAAGGCAATGTTCGAAGCGAAAGGGTTCTCGCGCCATCGCGGGTCGTGACACGCCTCTGGATCACAGGATGCCCCTCTGACACGGACCGTGCATCATCAAGATAGAGCGTCCCTGCAAGGCGTGACGTGACATCCTCCAATGGTCGTCCGCGGTCGCTGGGCTGAAGCGGGAAAAGCGCCGTCGCAGCTTCGGTATAGCTTCTGATCTGAAGTTTTCCATCGAGCACAATCACTGCCAGATCGGTCGACTCGAAGAAATTTCGAAGGTCGGAATTTGCAACAGTCAGCTGGTCAACTTTTGACTTCAGCTCATCATTTACGGTCGTGAGCTCCTCGTTGGTGGACTGAAGCTCCTCATTCATTGACATCATTTCTTCGTTGGAGCTTTTCAGTTCCTCATTCGCCGTCTCCAATTCTTCGACAGCGGTACGCAGGCGGTGCCGCGTGACACGAAGCTCGTCCTCCAACGCATCGAGATGATCATCGCTTGCGTCCAGTTCGCCGACATCCTGATCAAGCGCCGGGCGGAAAGGCGCAGTGTCGCGGAAAACGAAAAGCAGCGTGCCATCGGTCAGTGGATCGCATATGACATCGATCTGCTGCATGCCATATTCGGACATGACCTGCACATCACGCGCCACGACCCGCTTTCGACTGTCGCGCGCCTCGCGCAGTAGCGGCCCAAGAACGTTGCGAAGCCCAGCACGGGCAAGACCAATCGCGCTCGAGCCTCCCGTCCGTGTGACCGGAAAATCAAAATAGCGGCCGAGCCGACCATAGGCAGAGATTATGGCACCATCCTGATCTAGCACGAGACTAGCGGGCGTATAACGCTCGACGAGGCGACGGACCGCTATGGTCTCATCGCTTGCCGACCGACCCGACGGCCTGTTGCCGGAACCTGTTGCGGGTTGATCGCGAAGCCTACCGCCCCCCGGCAGATCGATCGGATAATTGGGTGGCCCAGGCGCGCGTTGGAAAAGGCGCGCCTGTTGATCGATCGCGGGGAAGAGATGCTCGAATCTCCCGACACTTTCGGACGGTCCAAGAAACAGATATCCATTTGGCCGAACAGCATAATGCAGGATCGGCATGACCGTCTGCTGCAGCCGATCATCGAAATAGATGAGAAGATTGCGACAGGAGACCAGATCGATGCGCGAGAAGGGCGGATCCTTGACCAGGCTATGACTGGAGAAGCGGATCATGTCCCGCAATTGGGGAACGATCGTGAATCTTTCTGCGTGAGGGATCGCATATTGTTCGCGCAGCGCCAGCGGAATATCTGCAAGCGCAGACGCAGGATATAATCCTTCGCGCGCAATCTGCAGCATCTGCTCATCAATATCCGTAGCGAAGATCTGCACGGATGCCGGCAGAATATTTCGTTTACGAGCAGCTTCGGCGAAGAGCATCGCAATGCTGTAGGCTTCCTCGCCAGAGGAGCAGCCTGGAACCCATACCCTGATTTCCTCGCCATCGGCCTGATCGACCAGCGGCTCGATGACCGTGATCCTCAGACGCTCGAACAGATCTGCGTCTCGGAAAAATCGGGTGACGTTGATCAGGAGATCACGAAACAGCGCCTCGCATTCGTCCCTGTCGCTTTTTATCCGCGAAAGATAGCTGTGGCCCGACGTGATCCCCAGCACATGCATGCGCCGTTCGACCCTCCTGATAAGGGTCGTGCGTTTGTAACCCGAAAAATCATGGCCCACCGCAGTCCGCAAGGTCTTGCACAGATCATCGACATGATCGGCGACCAGCGCAGCTTCCCGTTCGGGTGTTTCGGCCGTGGCACGGTGCTGGAAAAATCCTTCCAGACATTGAATTATCTCGCTTGGACGTTTGACGAAATCGACCAGTCCGGTTCCCACAGCAGACAGCGGCATGCCATCATATTTTGCCGTTTCAGGATCCTGAACGACACACAGCCCGCCATTTTCCTTCACGGCACGCAAGCCCATGGTCCCGTCAGCGCCGGTACCTGAAAGTATGACGCAGGCGGCGTCCGCCTGCTTGTCCGACGCCAGGGAGATGAAGAAATCATCTATCGGTCTGCGAAGACCGCGGGGCTGCGCGAAGTCGGTCAGTTCCAACATGCCCTCGCGTACGACCAGGCCGCGACCGGGAGGGATGATGTAAACCTTGTCAGCCTCTATCTGCTCACCACCCTCGCATTGGAGAACTTCCAGGGTCGTGTGGCGGTCCAGCAATTGCGCCAGCATGCTCTCATGATTGGGATCAAGATGCTGAACGATGACGAAGGACATGCCGGTCTGGCCACGGGCTGACGCCAGCATTTCGCGCAGGGCCTCAAGCCCGCCCGCCGAAGCGCCGATGCCCACGATCGGCAACCGGCTGGGGTTAGCTGTCTCACCGCTCAAAGGAAATCGCCATTGTCCAGATCCGACAATATGAGCTTGGCCTGCGCTATGGTGGCCACCGTATTCGCGATTGTCATCAGCGAACCTTCAACCACGATCCCGCTTTCCGCGAGGACCGGACTCAATCGGTCAAGCGTACGCTTAAGGTCGAGATCATAATCC
>Ga0172367_10002398_pt1 | contig 25698 bp, 26 predicted proteins | sample Lak10m_FD_114542 | JGI IMG/M metagenome (GOLD analysis project Ga0172367, IMG submission 114542) | Freshwater microbial communities from Kabuno Bay, South-Kivu, Congo - kab_022012_10m | ecosystem: Environmental > Aquatic > Freshwater > Lake | place: Democratic Republic of the Congo: South-Kivu...
ACATCCGCAATACTCACAGTTGAGACTCATTTGTCCCGGGTGGTATTTCAGCAATGCTCCGCAGTCTTTACACTTGACTTTGGATTCTACTTCGTGTGTTTTTTCTTCGAATTCGTTTGACATGGTTAGAGGTTCTTGGTTTGGAATAAAATGCCTGCAGCAATTACGATGAAGGAAATAGAATGGAGTGCAACGCGACTAATTGAAATCAACTTTGTCGATTACACTCTTCTCCTCTCTCCACTCTCCTCCCTAACTTACCCTACAGGAGGCGGCGGTGGCGGCATCATTGTAAATGCATTCGCCAACTCAGGAACCTGAGAAGCCTGCAACCAACCTGCCATGCCTGTTTTCCAAACGTGTGTTTCTTTTTTCACAGCGCCACTCTGGATCATAGCGCGGAAAGTATTTTCATCGTAAGGACCTTGCTGCGCGCCGTTCACTGCGAAAAACCACTGCGATGCAGGTGGTGGCGGTGGCGGACCTTGCGGACCTTGATTCTGTAAACCTGTTTGCGGATTGAACTGGTTGTTCTGGTACATGTTCGCCATTTGGTTGCCCATTCCCATTCCCATACCCATTCCCATTCCTGCACCCATGATTCCGCCTGCATTCGGATTTTGTGCAGCAGCTTCCATTGCGTTAGCAGCCTGGAATTGTGAGTACGCACCGAGGTTTCCAACAATGCCCATGCTTGTACGCTTGTCGAGCATCGCTTCCACTTCCGGTGGCAATGAAATATTCTCTACGAGAAGTTTCGTGATCGTCAATCCGTATTCAACGAACTCTTCCGCGATTTTGTCTTTGATGATTTTTGAGAACTCATCCAGATTCGAAGCCATGTCGAGAACCGGAATCTTGCTCGATGCAACTGCATCAGTGAAACGCGTCAACACAATGTTGCGCAGGTTTTCAGAAACCTCTTCAGTTGTTACTTCGTGATCAGTTCCTGCAACTTCTTTGAGGAATTTTCCTGCATCAGTAACACGGAAGTTGTACGATCCGAATGAACGGATACGCAGCGGTCCGAATTCAGCATCACGCACCATGAACGGATTCTTGGTTCCGTATTTCAGGTTGGTGAACTGTTTTGTATTTACGAAGTAAACTTCCGCTTTGAACGGAGAGTTGAATCCGTATTTCCAGCCTTTCAGCGTAGAGAGGATAGGAAGGTTTTGCGTGGTGAGCTCATACATTCCCGGTTGGAAAACGTCGGCAATCTGACCTTCGTTCACGAAAACCGCAACCTGCGATTCGCGCACCGTAAGCTTTGCACCATTCTTGATTTCATTCTGATAACGCGGGAAACGCCATACGATCGTGTCGTTTGAACTGTCCAGCCACTCGACGATGTCAATAAACTCGCCTTTAATCTTGTCAAAAAGTCCCATGTCGTTGTAATTAGGGTTTGTGTGTGTTTGTATTCTTAATTGTGAACACTAAATATAAGGGCTTTTTTTATGTAAAATTGACTCGTGGAAAAAAATACCGGAAGAAGAGTTTTTGCAGTGATCGGCGGTGGGGCAGCCGGATTTTTTGCGGCGGTGAATGCGGCGCGTTTACATTCGGATCTCGATGTAATTATCCTGGAGAAATCGGATAAATTACTGAGCAAAGTCAGGGTTTCCGGTGGCGGACGTTGCAATGTGACGCATGCATGTTTCGACAATCGTTTATTGGTGAAGAATTATCCGCGGGGCGAGAGAGAATTGCTTCAGGCGTTCTCGCGTTTCAGTACCGGCGATACGATTTCGTGGTTTCACGAACGCGGTGTGGAATTAAAAACGGAAGACGACGGAAGAATGTTTCCTGTTACCGACGATTCTCAAACCATTGTGGATTGTCTGCTTTCCGAAGCGGATCGTTACAATGTGCAGATTCTCTGCAAAGCTTCCGTGCATGAAGTCATTCCGGAAAACGACCAATGGAAAATCACGTTCGAAGGTGCAATGCCGGCTTTGATGGCGGACAAAGTGCTCATCGCAACAGGCGGAGGTCGTAATGAATCGGCTTTCAGTTTTCTGAAGAATACAAAACACAGCATCGTGCATCCTGTTCCGTCTTTGTTCACATTCAACATTAAAAACAAAGCACTTACGGAACTCATGGGCGTTTCTGTTGCAGATGCAAAAGTGATGATTCCCGCAGCGAAAACTGAAACACAAGGTCCGTTGCTCATCACACATTGGGGAATGAGCGGTCCTGCCGTGCTGAAAGCTTCATCCATTGCTGCTCGCGAATTGGAAAAATTGCAATACCGTTTTGATGTTCACATCAACTGGCTCGGCAGCGAAAATCCGGAATCCATGTTCGAAGAACTGAACGACATTCGTAAATCAGAAGCGCAGCACACATGCGATCGTTCACCTTTCGAGGGAATATCGCGTCGTTTGTGGGAATATTTCATTGGTAAATCAGACATGAATGCGGATTTGCGTTGGGGCGATATCTCCAATAAAAGTCTGCGCAAACTCGCTGAAGTGCTCACGCGTGATGTTTACGGCGTAGAAGGCAAAACAACGTTCAAAGAAGAATTCGTCACCTGCGGAGGCATTTCCCGAAAGGAAATCGATTTCTCCAACATGGAAAGCAAACTGCACAAAGGACTTTTCTTCGCCGGAGAGGTAATTGACATTGATGCTGTAACCGGCGGATTCAATTTTCAGAATGCCTGGACGACGGGGTGGATGGCGGCTGTCGCGGTGAAATGATGTGCAGATGATACGATGTGCAAATGATTCAATTTGCAAATGATACGTTATGCAAATGATTCAATTATACGTCCCGGATTCAAGCATTTGGCTTTAGAGTAAAATAGTTAGCACTGAATTTGCAAATTTGCAAATTGACTCATTTGACCATTCCCCAATTCCCTATCTTTACCCATCAATTCCCTCCACATATGCGCTTTACATTCGGTATTCTCCTGTTGCTTCTGGTAACATCCGTTTCCGCTCAGAATTTTGGCAAGGGCTGGAAGAAAGACAAAAAGGGTCAGGAAGAATTTTTCATCGCAGAAGAGTTGTTCTACCAGGGAAATTATCTTTTCGCATTGGAGATTTACCGTGAGTTGGAAGTGAAATATCCGAACGCAGATATTCTCAAATTCCGCATCGGTGTGTGTTTGCTGTACAAGCCGGATGAAGTGGCGAAGTCAATGGATTATCTGATGGACATCAAATCACGAAATCCAAAAGCTCTCGACCTTGATTTTTACCTCGCGCGTTCTTTTCACCTCAACGGTCAATACGACAAATCGCTGGAGTATCTGCAGCAGGTGCTGCAAAGCAAGAAGACATCACCCGAAATCAGAAAGCAAGCAGAGCGACTGAAACGCTACAATGAAAATGCGAAAGAACTCGTGAAAACTCCTGTTGATGTAACCATCACCAATATTGAAGCGCCTGTAAATACTTCCGGTTCTGAATATGTTCCCGTTGTGACTTCCGATGATTCGGTGATGCTTTACACGTACGTTGGAGAAAACAGTGTTGGCGGTTTGCAATCGTATCCCGGTCAGCCGGATTCAGGTGGAATTTATTTCGAAGATGTTTATCGCACAACCATGATTCATGGCAAGTGGTCGGAGCCTGAAGCGCTGAACAGTTCCATCAACACTGTCGGTCACGATGCGGCTGTAGGTTTTTCTAACGACGGACAAACGCTCATCATTTACAAAGATGAATCCGGTGGCGGCGATTTGTATCTCTCCAAACTCGAAGGTGAAGAATGGAGCATTCCTGAACCTGTGAAAGGGGATGTGAACACCGGCGCTTGGGAAGGTCACGCAACTTTTTCTGCGGATATGCGCACCATGTATTTCGCCAGTGAACGTGAAGGCGGTTACGGTGGTCGCGATATCTGGATGGCGAGTTTGCTTCCTGACGGAACATGGGGCAATGTGCGCAACATGGGCCCGAAAGTGAATACCGAAGAGAACGAAGATTCTCCGTTTCTACACCCGAATGGTTTGATTCTCATTTACAATTCAGAAGGACACAACAGCATGGGCGGATACGATATTTTCCAAACAGAGTTAACGCCCGTTGACAGTTCGTGGTCAGAACCCGGAGAGCCGATCAATATGGGTTATCCGATCAACACGCCCGGCGATGATAAATATTTCGTTCTCGGTATCGACGGAACTTTCGGTTACTATTCTTCAGGAGCCGCAGGCGGAATGGGGCAGCAGGATATTTACCGTATCACAGGTGACATGAATGTTGCGAATCCGCACATGGCGCAGTTGACAGGAACCGTTACACTCGACAGCATGCCTGTGCTTGCAACAATCATTGTGAAAGATGATGCAGGCAAGTTGCGCAACTACTATCTGAATTCGAACAAAGTGTCCGGAAAGTATCTGGTCAATCTTCCGCAGGGAAGAAATTACACCGTGATGTGCGAGATGAACGGTTACGAAAATCTGATCGGAAAGATCAACGCACCGTTGTCAGAACAAGGTGTTTTGCATCTCACACAGGATTTCAATTTCTACACGCAGGCATTCCTCGCGCAACGCAACGTGAAAAAAGATACCGTGATTACGCCGCCGGTTGTTGTTACAACACCTGAGAAGAAAGATTCTGTAATCGCTCCGCCAACTGCAATTGTGACCGAGTACAACGACATCGTTGCCAAATACGGAAACGCAAAAGCGGAAGGATTGATTTTCCGTGTGCAGATTGCAGCGTACAACTTTCCTGACAACTACCGCTACAATCACTTGTCCACATTGGGAACAATTGATCACATCGTTCTCGATGACGGAATCACGCGTTTCACTATGGGCAAATTCGCCACACTCGGCGAAGCGGAAGCGTATCGCCAGCGCATCATCGCCGCAGGACAATCAGACGCTTTCGTTACTGCAGAGCGCAACGGTAAGCGTTACTTGCTGAAGGATCTGGTTGCGCTGAATTTCTTTCAGTAGCCTCTCGCCCCTTGTCATCCTTCGGCGGAGCTTGTCTCGAGCGAAGTCGAGAGGCTCAGTCTGACATATCACCTCGATTGTAGTTGCTCCTAAACCCCGAAGGGGTGAAATTATTATTGAACTTTAGTTCAAGTAAAAAATAATTCCTTGCAGCGCGTAGGCGCAAGTCTCAGGTCTCGCTTGTCATCCCTCGGTACGCATGAAATCTTCATTCACGTTACTCCGTCATCTTGTATGGCTACTCGGTCTGACAATCATGCATGAACTTAAATCTACTACGCAGGTCTAATGTCAAGCGTCCGAACTCTTACAAGCCCCAGCGGGGCGAAATCTTCTTAGAAAGTCCGTTCAAACAAAAAAAATCCATGCTGCCGGCAGGCGATCCGATCAATGCGAAGCATCCCGAACGCGCGTAGCGCCCGAATCAACACGAAGTGTCCCGATCCGCACAAAGTGCGAACGTTAGTTCAAGTAAAAAATAATTCCTTGCAGCGCGCAGGCGCAATTCTCAGGTCTCAAGTCTGATAATAATCATCTACCCTCAATTCCCTCTCATTTGTTATATTTGCTTCATGAAACTCGAGGACGAAATCAAACAAAAGACCTTCAGCAGTCCGTATCAGAAACTGATACTGAATGTGTTTGTTACTTCGTCGTGGTTCGGTTCTGAATCAACACGCGTTCTCAAAACTCACAAAATCACGATGCAGCAATACAACGTATTGCGCATTCTTCGTGGTCAGCAAGGGAAACCGGCTTCCGTTGGTTTGATTCAGGAGCGCATGCTGGATAAGAATTCCAACGCATCGCGTTTGATCGACAAGTTAGTTCTCAAGAAACTTGTAGATCGCAAAACCTGTCCTTCAGATCGTCGTCAGATGGACATCAAGATCACTCAGAAAGGTCTTGAGCTTCTCAGTGAGTTGGACGAGCCAATGCTGCTGCAGGATAAAGAAATGGCATCACGCCTTTCTGCAGAAGAAGCGCGTATCGTCAGCGACATTCTGGATCGTATTCGCGGCTGATCTGCTGTAACTCTTCCATTGTTTTTTGTTATAAGTCCGTAAATTGTGGTAATGCGCCGTTTCGGAATCATTTTCTTAATCCTTTCGGGAGTGCTGCTCTTTTCGGCAGGATCTGCTTTTTATCAAGCGGAGCGCGCGCATACAATTGATTTCGCAACAGGAAAGAAAAAGGACAAAAAGAAAAAGAATAAGAAAAAAAAGAAGCCGAAACCGGTGAAAAGCGATTGCGATCCGAAGTCGTTGACGCGCACCTCAGCGGATTCTATGATTCTGAAAAAGTACGTTGCGATTTACAAGAATCTCGGAGGCGTTTGCTACATCAAGCAGTTGCAGAAAATGGGCAAGCTTGAAAAAACCGATGAAGGCAAATACACGGTGTATCTCGGAAAAAGCAAAGACGCCAACGATCGCATGGCATGGTCAACGTACATGTATTGCCCGATCGGTAAGCCCGATGGCAGCGTTGCACTCGTTCAGGAAACCGGCGACACCATTCAGTATTGCACGTACAAGAATGAAATGAAAAACGGTTTCATGTACTGGCTCAAACCGCGCTACGGAATTGTGGGAATGCAGGAATTCGTTAATGATGAAAAGCCGGTGCAGGTGATTCCGGATTATGATGGAGGTAAATAGGGAGCAGTGATCAGCGAACAGTTATCATTGTAAGTGGGTGGTAACTAGCGAACAGTCTCAGTGAAGAGCGATCAGTAAGCAGTGAACTGCGATCAATGTAAGTGGGTAGTAAACGAGTTTATTGCTTCTATTGAAATAGTTTATACATCACCACTGATCACTATTCACTATTCACTATTCGCTACTCACTGTTCGCTGATCGCCGTCAACTTCCCAAACAGTTCCATCACGGGCAATCCCATCACGTTGAAATACGATCCGTTGATGCGTTCCACGCAATCGAACTTGCTTTCTGCAGCTGTAACAATTGACTTCTCAATTAAAGCTGATTTACCAATGGAATTCAGAAAAGCAAGTTCTTCCGGAGAACATGGATTGAATCCGGCTTTGAGACATTCCTGCGCGCCATAGGAACCGGCTTTATCAAGCGGCTTGCAACGGCGAACATAATCTTCCGCATCGTGCAATGTCATTTCACGGAAACAAACTTCGCTGCGCACTGTGAAAGAGAATTCATTCTCCACTGTACGCAGACAAACTCCTGTAAAAACTTCGTGACAGTTTCCGGAAAGTTCCATGAGCATGTCAACGGCCTGCGTTTCGTCTTCAGGTTTGTTGAGCACGTGATTGTGAATCCACACAATGGTGTCTGCGGTGATCACGAGTTCATCACTGCGCAAATCATGCAGAAAGGCATCTGCTTTTTTACGACACAGGTACAATGGAATTTCTTCCGCTTTCAGATGTTCCGGAAATGATTCATCCACATCTTTGGTGCGCAACTCAAAGTCATAACCGATTTCACGAAGCAGAAAATTTCTTCGCGGCGATTTAGAAGCTAGAATGAGTTTGTGTTTTAAGGAAGGTGCTGCCACTGAACTGAATTTATTTCAGATTGCTCATCACTTCACTCGAATACAGGAGGAGGAATGAAATTCCTGCCACCATAATGTACTTCAGCATTCCGCTGAGGAAACGCCAATCTTTCTTGGCCGTTGCTTTGAGCGTGCGCCACGCGAGATACAATACCGGTAATTGCAACATCACCAGAATGTAGAACAGGAAATTCCACTGATCGAGTTGCCACCAAACATATTGAATGTAACACAGCGCCGTCATCAGTCCTGCGACCAATGCAATCACCATCCATTTTGCGCGGGCAATTCCCATTACAATCGGTAATGTTCTGCAACCGTATGCCAAATCGCCTTCGTAATCTTCAATGTCTTTCACTACTTCGCGAATCAATGAAACGAGAAACGCGAAGAGCGTATATCCTAACGTGAACGTCAACGGAAGATCGAGCAGCAGAATACGCTGTTGCACCAATTCCGGGAATGCTTTCGACATCGCTGTTAATTCGTAAATCACTCCTAATAACGGAATGAGTGAACTCAACAATGCGATGACAATATTTCCGATGAGGAATTGTCGCTTCAGACTTGTGCTGTAAAACCAGAGCAGGGCAGGAGCGGCAGTGTAAATGAACGAACCTGCGCGGAACATATCGTACTTCCAGGAAATCCAAAGTCCGAGGAGAACACCTACAATGTTCAGCGACATATGAGAAACCATTGCCACACGACGCTTGATGGTTTTACCCACCATGTTTGTGGAAGGGCGATTCACTTCGTCAATGCGGATGTCGAAGTAATCATTGATGATATAACCGGCTGCAGCGATCATCACTGTTGAGAGCACCAGCAGGAAGAAATCAATTTCTGTGATCTGAAAGCGGATTACAGAATAGCCCAACTCAAAACGCGACTTCTCCACATACGGACGCAACATGAAAAAGCGAATCATGTATTGCGTAAACGCAAGGATGAGAAGATTGGGAAAACGTATAAGTTTCAGGAAATCCGTCACGAGGTAAAAATAGGAATTAATTTACTGATTGCGCGAGGTGGTTTTGGCGAATTGCGCTCTCTTTGGATCGGAGTGCTTCGCACGATCGGTGCAGCAGAGCTGCTGATCGGTGACGCATTCGCGTCGATCGGGAGACAAAAGATCTTCGGATCATTGCGTTGCACCAATCATTCCGAAGGAATCCCGATCCACCACGAAGTGATGACCGATCAGTCGCATCGCGACGTCCGATCGCGCCAAAGCCGCACCGATCATTCTGAAGGAATCCCGATCCGCACGCATTGCGCTCTAAAGTCTAAAGTGCATACAGCCCCAGCGGGGCGAAATCTTCATAGAACGTCAGTTCAAACAAAAAACAAATTCCTTGCTGCCGCAGGCGATTTATTTCGGATTTCGATTTGCTCAGATCGGAGTGCTTCGCACGATCGGTGACGTATTCGCGTCGATCGGGAGACAAAAGATCTTCGGATCATTGCGTTGCACCAATCATTCCGAAGGAATCCCGATCCACCACGAAGTGATGACCGATCGCGCCGAAGCCGCACCGATCATTCTGAAGGAATCCCGATCCGCACGCAGTGCGCTCTAAAGTCTAATGTCTATTAACTGCCTCAACACATCCCTCACACACCCTTCACCTCCTTTAAACGGCGAAACATACGTGCAGATATCCCGAACTTCACTCGCAGCGTTGTAAGGACAAACCGCAATTCCCGCCAGCTTCATCGCGTTGTAATCCGGGAGATCATCGCCCATGTACATGATTTCATCATAGTGGAATCCGTAAACCGCGGCAAATTCCTTCAGTGTAATTTCCTTATCGGTGCAACCCAGATAACCTTCCTTCATTCCCAAACTCAGATAACGCGTACGCAAGGACTCATCACGCGCAGCGGAAATAATGGCAACACTGATTCCTGCAGCTGTTGCATCCATTATCGCTTGTCCGTCGCGAGCGAAAAAGGATCGCGAAATGGTGTTGTTACTGTGAATGGTAATCTTGCCGTCGGTCAATACACCGTCAATATCGAAAACGACCGCTTTGATATTTTTCAGTCGCTGTTTGAAATTCAATGCACTCATTTTTTCTTCTTCACTGCGGATGCAATGCCATCCGTTACGGTTGTGTAAATCGCTGCAGCCTTTTTATTGCCGGTCAACAGCTTTTTGTGTTTAGCGATTGTCTTTTTATCGTTGCGCACCGCAGGACCTGTTTGCGCTTGCGCAGGAGTCATTTCCGTTACTTTGAATGCCGTTTCGAGAATGAGCGGCTTCAGCAAATCGAAAGGAAGATTATTCTTCGCAAGAATCTCGTCAGCAACTACGAACATGTGATTGCTGAAGTTGTTTGCAAATACTGCCGCCAGATGAACATTCATTCTTTCTTCTGAATTCAGAATGTACGCGTGCTTGCTGATTCCACCTGCGCATTCCAGAAGTTCTTCTGCAACTTCATCGGTATTTCCTTCAATGCAAATAGGAAATGCGTTGATCGTTAGCGTTCTCTTTTTTGAAAGCGATTGAATAGGGTAGAACACACCGTGCTTTTTGAATCGCTTCAGTGCATCAAGACTTACGCTTCCGGAGGTGTGTGCTACAATTCCTTCCACTTCAGGCATTGATTTCACAACATCCGCGATGGCGTCATCTGGAACTGCAATGATGTAAATATCAGCTTCCGCATTGAACTTGTTTGTGAAGAGTCCTTTTTCCGTTCTGCGCACAATCTGCGGAATGGAAGCTCCTGCTTTACGGAAAGCATCAGCGAGATGAGTTCCCGCATTTCCTGCACCGATAAATACTACAGTAATTCCTTCGAGGGGTTTCCGTTTTTTCATACGGACAAGTTACGCAGTTTCCGCAGGCGTATTCTCTTCCTGAGAAACTTTATTCTTGCGGATGCGTTCGCGTATCGCAATAACGGTTCCGATGATCATTATGAAACAGCCGAGCCACAGAATATTGATTGCGGGGAACTCGGAAACTTCAATTACAACGTAATCGGGTTTCATGTCTCTCTTCGTGCTCGCGTAAACGTCAATCTTGCCGTTTTGCGGATTCACTTTCCAGAAGATGAGCTTAGTGCCCGACTTCTCGTCAATTGCTTCAATCTGAGAAGTGGAACCTGTTACTTTGTTCGCAACGTAAGAAGCTGTCATGTTACGTTGCGACATCGTACGATCTGTGATTGTGAAGTGCGCTGTAATGCCGATCACATTCGTGTCTGCTGTCAACGCATTGTTGCTCATGCGCGTGATGCTGTCAAGCAGAATGATTCCGTTATCCGCAAAGATGGTATCGCCCTGTGCAACTGTAAAGTTTCTAGGTTGATCGTATTCTTCTTTCGACGCGGTTTGTTTCGATGCTTCTTTATCCAGCGAACTCATCGGAACAAACTTCACATACGAGTAAACGTCTTTGAATAGTTCGTGGCGTGTATCCGGTTCTGCAGCGTTGCCCATCATCGGGTTCAACTGAATGAACGGACTCAACGTAAATACTTTCTCGCCGGATTCCATCTGATTACGCTTGTGGAAATCCACATTGAACAAAACGTAATCCGTTCCGTTACGCACTTCCCAAATTCTCGAAGAGTACGTTACCATGTAGTCGCCCATCGGTAACGTATCACCTTTGCGCAGGTAAATATTTTCTTCGTTGCTTCCTTCCTGAGAAATGGAACGCACATCCATTCCTGAAGTGTTAACGGAGATTGTGTTCTTCTTGGAAGTGGAAATCACAGCTCCCAGCAACAGCATCGCAAATCCTATGTGCGCAATGGAAGCGCCGGCTTTCGTAATCTTGCCTTTGAAAATTTTCTTCCAGTACGTTGCATTTCCCGCAATGGCGAATATTGTTGCGAATACAAGCACAGAACTCAATGCCCAGATGTTTCGCTTCAGTTCCGGTTGATGTCCGTATCCTGCACCGAAATACAAGAGATAACCCAGCGCAATGGAAATTCCCAATGAAATCAGGAACGGCCAACGCAGCTGCTTCATCACTTCTTTGATGTTCGAATTCTTGTATTTCAGGAATTGTGTAACTGCAATGAGCAGACAAATCAACACTGCAAAAGGAATCTGCCAGCTGTTGTAGAAGTAAATGACATTCTTGTCCGGCGCGAGTTTGTGATTTACCAATCCTTCCATCCACGACCATTCTGTTGAATTGTAAATACTCTGGAACGTGTTGTGAATTCCGTCAATCGCTAAAAACTTGTTGATCACCGGTGCGGAAGTCCAGAATGCAATCTGGAAAGCGGCAACAACCAATACAAGTGCACCGATGAACATCCAGAATTCTCGCGACCATAATTCTTCTTCTTTGTCCATTCGCGGAAACGAACGACGTTGCGCAACCATCAATGTGCCGATGGAGAAAATAAGAAGAATCAACATGGAAACGGCATGTGATCCGTTGAGAAAAAGCACCAATGAGAAAACGGAAACCGCTGTGTAAATCATTGCAGAAATACGGTTGCGTGTCATGAGCACAACACTCAGCCAGAGGAAGAACCCCATGTATGCGGTAAGCTCTTCGTTGAGTCCGTCCTCTGTAAATGCGTGTACGGATGTTTCAGAAAGGATTCCGCTTTTCGTAAGGAATGTAGAATATACGATCAACAGGAATGCTCCGATCGTCAATAAAAATGTAGTGAACAACGATTGACCTTTGATCTTGTAAATGAGCATCACGTGTGCTGCGCCGACTAACAACATCCAAGGGACAAGCGACGCATTCTCTACAGGATCCCACGCCCAGAATCCTCCGAAGCTCAATGACTCGTATGCCCAGGCACCGCCCATGAGAATTCCGGTTCCGAGAACTACAACTCCGATGAACGCCCACACCAATGCAGGTTTTTGCCAGGAATAAATTTTGCCGGTCCACAATCCTGCAAGTGCATACGCAAACGGAATTGTTACTAATGCAAAACCGCAGAACAGTGTAGGAGGGTGGATCGTCATCCAATAGTTCTGTAATAACGGATTCAATCCGCGTCCGTCTTGAAACATCGGAATCTTCTGCAGATAATCCGGAATGTTGGTCCACGGTAAACCGATATTCTCTTCACGCAAACGAATCAACGTAAACGGACTGCTTCCGATATGCGTTTCACCCACGTACCAACCGATGAGCATGAGCGAAAGAAAAACCTGCACGAGTGAAACGAATCCGATCACCGGTGCTTCCCATTCTCCACCGCGACGGATAATGAACAATCCGAGAATCGCGTGCCAGAACAACCACAGCAGTGTACTTCCTTCCTGACCTTCCCACAATGCTGCGAGAATGTAGTTCATGTTCAGGTCGCGCTTGGAATGCTGCCACACGTATTGATATTCAAAACGGTGATTGATCAGCATGAGTAACAACGTCATGAAAATGGAAATTACCGCAATCACGTGCGCGCCGTAAAGCAAACGCGATGTGGTTTTCCACTTGCCATCAAGATCATCGGATTTTGTACGCAGATAAGACGCAACAACACCGAATAACGCAGTCACAAAAGCAATCAGAACACTCAAATGTCCGATCTGTCCCCACAACGGCTGTTCGCCTATATATTCAATGTTTTCCAAAACTGCTGTCTATTTACTGCTAACTAAACTCCACTCTCCTCCCTAAACTCTCCTCCCTCACAAAGCTTGCTGCTGCCCGTTATTATACTTCGACGGACATTTCATCAGTACATCTTTAGCAACGAAGTTTCCGCCTTGCACCGAACCGATTACAACGAGTTGTTCTGAGCGTTCGAAATCCTGCGGCTTGATCTTTTTCAGGATCACGTGCATTTCTTCTCCGCTTTTATCTTTCATATAAAATGAAAAACTGTTCGGATCTTTTACCGGATCGTAGACGATAGGTTTGCTGAGCACCAATGTGCCTGCAACGTGAACTTCTTCATCAGGATCACTTCCTTTTGCTTCTTTGAAATCAGCATACGTGCTTGAATTTCCCAATAAGGAAATCATGCTGAGCATTGCAATTGCAATGATGATGATTCCGACAATGTGCGTCTTTTTCATGGCTACTTCTTCAAATCTTTTTCGAGACGTGATACTTTTCTGTCGAGACGGAACAGATAAAACAGAATTCCGCCGAGAATGATAAACAATACGGTGAACACGGCATGAAATGAAGCATGACCGTGCAGTGATTCGTATAATTTATCGTCAACGGATTGTTGTGCTGCAAGCGGACTTGCAAGTACAATCATCAGAATGAAAAGTGCGATCTGTTTCATTGGTTCTCTGAAGCTTCTTTAAGATTATGAATCCGCGTGCGGATCTGTGCAATCCACAATCCGATAATCACCCATCCTGCAACTGCAGAATAGAATACCGGACGCATGGTGCTGTCAAGGTCGTATTGATTGAATCCCGGATTTCCTCCGTTGCCCGGATGTAATGTATCTGTTCCTTTCAATCGCGGAAGAATGCCGAGCAAAGCAATCATCATCACATAAGCGAAGATGCTGTAGATAGCGCTGATGCGTGCACGCTTTTCTTTGTCTTCCATGGAATTGCGCAATACCACATATGCCAGATAAGCAAGCATTGTGATTGCGGCTCCGTTCAATTTCACATCATCCACCCACCATGCGCCCCATGTAACACGCGCCCAAACTGAACCCGTGATTAATCCGAGAATACCGAATAGAATTCCCGTGCGAATAGTTTGATCTGCGATTACATCGTACTTCGCATTGAATGTGCGCAGATAACGGATGTGATTGAAAACCGACCATGTAAGCAAAGCGATCATGCAGAACCACATCGGTACATGGAAGAACAGATTGCGAATGGATTCATAAAGCACGTAACGAAACGGAAAAGCGAATTGTTTGCCTGCATTCACATCCACTTTCGGTGTGCACGATTGAATGATTACCGCTTTGAATGTATCGGCTGTGTTGATGGCAGAAGGTTTGAAGAGCAATCCGTCTGCAGCATTGTAAACTGCCAATCCGAAAACAGGATCTGCTGCCGGCGCAACAGGAGGAAATTCTGCTATAATGTGCTGATCGTCGGTAACGGTGATTTTGCTTGCGCAGGTTTTGATCTTACGCAACGTGTCGTTCACGAGCCAAACCTGATTTTCAGCCTGGGAGAAATTGGTGTTGTATCCGGAAATGCTGACCTTGAAAGGAGCTTCAGAAGTGGAAGCGTGATCGGAAACGGTATTCAGCAAACCCGGTTTTACGCGAATCTGAAGTCCGGCGATCAAAGAAAAAACGACCAGAAGACTACCCGCAATTTTCCACCAATTCTGCTTCATTTTTTACTGTGATTTTAATCGCGCCAAAGGTAAGGAAATAAGAGGTAGGCAAGTCCCGTTACCAGCACATTCATCATTACCAAAGCCATTATGTACGACCATGGCGTTTCTATTGCAACGCCGTCAACGGCAATCTTTGACAATCTGATGGTTAACATCAGCAAAGGAATGACGATCGGGAAACCCAGAATCGACATTAATGTGAAGTTATTTCCTGCGCGTGATGATATCGCAGAAATCATTGTAAATGCGATTCCCAATCCTGTGCAACCGAGGAATAATGTGGCGAAGAACAATCCTGTATCCTGAACGGGATTTCCAACGAGAATTCCGTAGAAGAAATATCCGGCTACTGCAAGAATGTTCATGAGAATTACGTTGTAGAGCATTTTTGCAAGAATCACCGCTCTTGGATCAACGAGAAAATAGAGATACAGCAAACGACCGCGCGTTTCTTGCTGAAAGCTTCTTGCAACCGCAATTACAGATGTGAAAAGCAGAATTGTCCAGAATAATGCGTTCCAGACGGGTACATCCTTAATCACTTTAAAGCCGAACTTGCTCACGAAAACTGTGGAAACCACGTATAGCAGCACACCGAACAATGCATATTTCTGACGTTGTTCCTGAAGAAACTCTCGTCGTACCATTGCCCAAGTTTGCGTGCCTAATGACATTGCGCAAATATAGTACAGGAAGCTGCTGATTTTACTCTAATTTTGTGATTCACATCATTGACTATGAAACGCTACGGAATTACAGCATTGTTGCTGCTCACCATCACACTCGTTGTTGCTATGAAAACAGATCAGACTGTTAAAACGCTTTACGATTTCAAAGCGAAAACACTCGAAGGAAAAGATTACGATTTCGCTTCACTGAAAGGGAAGAAGGTGATGATCGTTAATACTGCATCGGAATGCGGTTATACACCACAATATGCAGCGCTGCAAAAGCTGCACGAGAAGTACGATTCGACAGGCAAATTTGAAATCATCGGTTTTCCATGCAATCAGTTCGGCGGACAAGAGCCGGGTTCTTCAACGGAAATCAGAACATTCTGCACCAAAAATTACGGTGTAACGTTTCAGATGATGGAGAAGATTGATGTGAAGGGAGAAAATCAGCATCCGTTGTACAAATGGTTGACGAATAAATCTGAGAACGGAGTGGAAGATGCTCCGGTAAAATGGAACTTTCAGAAATTTCTCATTGACGAAAACGGGAAGTATGTTGATCATGCAGGTTCTGCTGAGCAGCCGGATTCAGAGAGAATTATTAAGTGGATTGAAGGAAAGTAAAGAACAGATTATATATGAAAGTTGATATTCTCGCAATAGGTGTTCACCCCGATGATGTGGAGTTGAGTTGTGCAGGCACATTGCTGAAGCACATTGCAGCGGGTTATTCCTGCGGCATTTTGGACCTGACCGAAGGAGAATTGGGAACACGTGGAAGTGCTGAATTGCGCAGAAAGGAAGCTGCACGCTCTGCAGAAATTCTCGGATTGAAAGTGCGCGAAATTATGAATCTAAGAGACGGATTCTTCATTACGGGAGATACCGATCTTACTGAAGTAATTAAGCGTATCCGTAAATATCAACCTGAGATTGTATTGTGCAACGCCGTTTCTGATCGACATCCTGATCATGGCCGCGCAGCGAAACTGGTTTCAGATGCGTGCTTCTATTCGGGATTGCGCCGTATTGCAACATCGCATGATGGAGAGGAGCAGACCGTTTGGCGTCCTAAAGCTGTTTATCACTACATCCAGGATAGAAGTCTCAAACCTGATTTGGTTGTGGATGTTACACTTTTCGTAGATAAGAAACTGGAGTCGATAATGGCATTCTCTTCTCAGTTCTTCGATCCGCAATCCACTGAACCTGTAACACCGATTTCTTCTGCAGATTTTCTTGAATTCGTAAAAGCAAAAATGCGTGTTTACGGTCGTGATATACAAGCGGAATTCGCAGAAGGATTTACCGTGGAGCGCGTGCCGGGCGTTGATGATTTGATGAAGGTGAGGTAATTGCGGATTACGAATTTTGGATTACGGATTCAGCGTTCATATTCACTCATTCGAACAGCGGTTGATTGAACCACATAGTAACATTGGAAATTCATAGGATTCACATAGGCTATAACGAAATATCAATCGCGGATTTCGCATTGCACAGGTATTAAGTCAATGATCTACAGTCTGTGGAGCCCCAGCGGGGCGAAATCTTATTAGAACATCAGTTCATTTGATCAGAATATTTCCATGCTGCCGCAGCCGATTTATTTCGAATTCCTAATTCTGCTTTTAGATAAATTCATCCGAACCACGATTGATTGAAACACATAGTAACATAGGAAATTCATAGGTGTCAATTAGTCCAAAATGAATTGTAGATTACGAATTACGAATACCCGATTACCGTATCCCGAATCACGAATTAAATATCGTCCACGCTTTCTCCGCCTGCATCTTCAGCATATCATATCCGTTCTGAGTCATTGCACCGCGCTCTTTTCCGCGACGTAAAAATTCCGTTTCAGCAGGATTATAAACGAGATCATACAGAAAATGATCTGATGTAATATACTCGTACGGTATTGCCGGTGCTTCGTTTACATTGGGGAATGTCCCTACCGGAGAACAATTCACGATGAGTTTGCACATTGCAATGACGTGTTCGTTGAGATCCGAATACTTCAGAATTGTTCTCTTTGGCGCTTTGTCTACTTCGGCTACGCTCAGTCTGACAAAGCGCGATACAAAAACACATTCCACTCCAATACTCCGTAACACATACTCAACCGCCTTAGAAGCTCCGCCCGTTCCCAGAATCAAAGCACGTTCATGATGCGAAGCAAGAAACGGCTTTATCGATTGACGGAATCCGTACACATCGGTGTTGTAGCCGGTTAACTGTGGCGTTGGGTCTCCGACCCGATGCTTGTCAGGCTCGAGACCTGACACCACGACACAGTTCACCGCTCCAACTAGCTTCGCAGTCTCATCCAATTCATCCAACAAAGGAATTATCGTTTCCTTATACGGAATGGTCACATTAAATCCTTTCAGATTCGGATGACATTTGATCAGATCAGGAAGAAGGTTGATATCCGTAATCGGAAACATCCGGTACATCGCATCCATAACTCCTTCCCGCTGAAATTTTTCTGTGAAGTATTGCTCTGAGAAAGAGTGGGTGAGTGGAAAACCGATGAGTCCGAACAGACGAACACTCATGCGCTTTTCTTCGAGAATTTGTGACGCAGGAAACCAATTACCATTGGTAATACGGAAATAAGAATGATCCCGATTACAACAGCTTCAAAGTGTTGTTTCACCCATTCGTTGGTTCCTAACCAGAAACCGGCAAGCGACATAGTGGAAATCCACAGGAATCCGCCGGCAACATCGAATGGAAGAAACTTCTTGCGGTATTCCATTTTGCCCACGCCTGCAACGAACGGAGTAAATGTTCTCACAATCGGAACGAAGCGCGCCATGATGATGGCTTTTGTTCCGTACTTCTCGAAAAACGAATGTGTTTTATCGATGTACGCCTGCTTCACCAGTTGTTTTTTTCCGATGCGAAGTTTCGTGGCTTTATCACCGAGGAATCTTCCGACGGCGTAGTTGACGTTATCACCAAGAACCGCCGCAACGAACAGCAAACCGATGAGAACATAAATATTCATTGCCGGATCAGGATCATTAACTGAACGTGCGCAAATTGCACCGGCAGCAAACAACAAAGAATCTCCCGGAAGAAACGGCATCACGATCAATCCGGTTTCCACAAAGATGATAAGAAACAGGATGGCATAAATCATTGTACCGTACTCGCGCACCATAGTGTCGAGATGGTCGTTGATGTGCAGAATGAAATCGAGGAAATCTTTAATCAGCTCCATGCTTAGTATTGCTGCACAGATGGATCAATTTCTTTTGCCCAAGCGAGAATGCCGCCTTTCATGTTATACACATTCGTGAAGCCGTATTGCGCTTCGAGTGCATTACAAATGGTTCCGGAACGCGCGCCGCTGCGGCAATGAATCACCACAGGTTTATCTTTTGAAATACGATCAGTTTGCGAAAGGATTTCTCCCATCGGAATCAATTCTGCGCCGATGTTGGCAATTTCTGCCTCGTGCGGTTCACGAACGTCAATGAATTGAAAATCTTCTTTGTTGTCGAGTTTCGACTTTACTTCCTGAACTGTAACTTCTTTCATGATGCTATTGAATGTTTATTCTGCTTTTGTTCCCTGCGGAAGGAAAGTGAAGAATGTGTCGCCACGCAAACCAAGACGAAGTGTTTCCAATGGAATAACTTCTTCGAATGCAATGTTTCCGAGATTCACGTTAGCGCCGAATTGCTTAATGAACCAAACCTGCTGCGATTTCTGTGGTGCTTCCCAAAGAATGTTTTCAGGCTTTACTTTCGAAATGATCTTATTCATCAGCATCGTGTGCGGAGATCCGTTGCGGTGATAAATACCGACGTTGCCGCTTTCGCGTGCTTCTGCAATTACTTTCCACGAACCGGCTTCCAACTCCTTAAGCATCATGGAGGTCCATTTGTTCGGGTGAATGATAATGCCTTCTTCTTTTGATCCTACTTCGGAAAGTACAGTGTAATTCTTCGCCAGCTTTCTGATGTATTCGCACTTTTCATCATGCGGCATTACAATGGAGCCATCGGAAACTTCAGCGTGATCGAGCTTCAGTTTGTCAATGAACTTCATGTAATCATCAAACTTCTTGCGAATGATAAATGCTTCGAAGAGTGTTCCGCCGACATAAACTTTCATTCCGGCGTCCTTGTACAATTTGATTTTATCAGCAACTTTTCCTGTGATGATTGACGTTCCGAAACCGAGTTTCACGACATCAACAAATTCAACGCAGGAATCAACAAACATCTCCGCCTGCTTAATTCCGAGACCTTTGTCCATGACCATCGTCACTCCGTTTTTACGCGGATGAGAAGTACGCTCGGGCAGGTGAGGAAGTTTAAAATTCATTGTTCCCATAAGTGGTGCAAAGCTACCAAAAACAGCGAAAATGCTCTATTTTCGGTAAGATTCAATAAGTTCAAGTAATGATCCGTTGTCACGGAGCTGAGGAAATTCTTCGAACATCTCTTCGTGTTTCTCGAAATCCTGATGCAACGCGCTGTGCAGATATTCCAATGCATCCTGCTTGCGACCGGTATGCAACAAGTACGCAGCCAAACGATACATCAACTCGGCATTGTGCGGATGATTTTTAAGTCCTTCCGTCAATGTTCCGATTGCCTTATCAATCAACTCCATTTCAAATTGAACTTTTGAAAGATCCAGCCAAATTGAAGGATTCTCCGGCATCAATTGTGAAACATGACGGTATGCATTTTCAGCTTCTTCATGAAATCCTAAACGATGCTGGAAGTCGCCGTATGTGTACCAATATTCATGGTTCTCACCATTCATATCCAAAGCTTTTTTCACGTAGTGAATTCCTTCACTAACGCGGCCTTGCGCTTCAAGTGCCACACCGATTCCCAGCCACGCGTCGGCATAATCAGGATCGAGTCGTGTTGCTTTGTGATAATATATCAATGCGGTGTCCCAATCGTTTTTACGCTCGTAACATTCTCCGATGTAGTAGTGCGCATCTGCACGTTGCGGATCAATCGCAAGCACTTCTGTAAATGCACCGATTGAATCATCAGTATCGCCCAGCATGAAAAATGTAGACGCTTTGTTGATCAACGCAGGAACGAATTCCGCATTAATAACCAGCGCGTAATCATAAGATTCAATCGCTTTTTCGAACAGTCCGTTGCGCGTGTAAGCAACACCCAGATTGAACCATGCGTATTGATTGTAAGGCTTACGATCTGTAAACGCCGAAAAGAAATTCACGCCGTCTTCCTGATCGCCCGTTACTTCGTAGCAATAGGCCAATTCGTTCAATGCAAGATCATGTTCCGGATTGATTTCAAGACAATGCTTGAATTGAGGAATCGCTTCTTCAAACTTTTCAAGATTGATCAATTCATATCCCACACAAAAGGCAACTTCATCAGAAGGCGCATCGTAATCTTTCGCTTTTTCAAAAGCAGAAATTGATTTTTCATGCAAACCCATCTGACTGTAAATGCTGCCGCGTGTCATGTGAATTTCTGAGTAATACGGCTCAATCCGCTCAGCTTCATTCAGCACTTCCAATGCAATCAGGTTTTCGCCCATTTGAATGTGGACTTGCGCTTTGATTACAATGAACAATGGAGAATACGGATATTGTTTACGCGCCAAGGCCGTAACTTCCAATGCTTTCCGGTATTGCTGAAGGTTGATGTAGTAATCGGTCAGATCTTCCAACGTTTCTTCATCGAAAAACGCAAAAGCCTGATTCTTAACCATCTGCTCGAATTCCTCCGCTATCTTCTGAATTGACTTATCCTCGTTACTCATACCTGAATAATGCTGTTAAAACAAAGGTATATTCTCAACGCCCTTTTCAAAGTTTTATACTGCTAAAACCGTGCAAAGTTATGAGCAAAACGACAAATTGTCTTGTTAGTATGTTTCCATCTGCCTTTTTCGAGTCCATAAGTCATGAATGTATCTTTGCAATCCTCTAATCAAGACAAAACTGTGACACTGATAAAATCAATTTCGGGAATACGCGGAACTATCGGCGGAAAACCGGGTGAAGGACTTAGTCCTGTGGATGTTGTGAAGTTTACTGCCGCTTTCGGTACTTGGCTGATGCGCCAAACTGACGGGAAATCGAAGGTAACGGTTGTGGTTGGTCGCGATGCGCGCATGTCGGGCGAGATGGTTAATCGCCTCGTTGTAGGAACATTGTGCGGTTTGGGAATTGATGTTATTGACGGCGGACTTTCCACAACACCGACAATTGAAATGGCGGTTGTTTCCGAGAAAGCGAATGGAGGAATTATCCTAACAGCCAGTCACAATCCAAAACAGTGGAACGCTTTGAAACTGCTTAATGGGAAAGGTGAATTTATTTCCGGCAAAGACGGAGAAGAAGTTCTTTCCATTGCTGAAAAAGATGATTTTTCATTTGCAGATGTAAATAAATTGGGCGCTGTAAAGCAGAATGATAAACTGATTGATCAGCACATTGCATCCATTCTTGCATTGCCGCTTGTTGATGTTGCCGCAATTAAAAAAGCAGGTTTCAAAGTGGTTGTGGATGCTGTTAATTCAACCGGTGGAATTGCAGTTCCTCAATTGCTGCGCGCATTAGGTGTTGAGCAGATTGTGGAATTGTATTGCGAACCGACAGGAGATTTCGCTCACAATCCGGAACCATTGCCTGAGAATCTTCGAGATATTTCCAAAGCAGTTACAAAGAACAAAGCGAACCTTGGAATCGTTGTAGATCCTGATGTGGATCGTTTGGCTTTGGTTTGCGAAGACGGAGAAATGTTCGGTGAAGAATACACATTGGTCGCAGTTGCGGATTACATTCTGAAAAGTAAAGCCGGCAACACCGTTTCCAATTTGTCGTCAACGCGCGCATTGCGTGATGTAACGGAAAAAGCAGGCGGAAAATATTTTGCCTCTGCGGTTGGTGAAGTCAATGTTGTTGAAGTGATGAAAGCACAGAATGCTGTAATCGGCGGAGAAGGGAACGGAGGAATTATTTATCCTGAATTGCATTACGGTCGCGATGCTTTAGTTGGAATCGCGTTGTTTCTTTCACACCTGGCGAAATTCGGGAAGACCGTTTCCATGCTGCGTTCCACTTACCCTGATTATCACATCTCGAAGAACAAGATTGAATTGACTCAGGGAATCAACGTAGATGAAATTCTCTCCGGAATTCAGGAGAAATACCGCAAGCAGCCCATCAACACGATTGACGGTGTGAAAATCGAGTTCGACAAAGAGTGGGTTCACCTTCGTCGCTCGAATACCGAGCCGATTATCCGTATTTATTCGGAGAGTGAATCGGAGACGACCGCTGAAAATCTGGCGAAAAAGATCATTCTCGACATTAAGGACCTAATTAAAGTGAAGCAATAGCGAACTGCGATTCAGGATTCGTTCGATTCAGGAATAATATCCGGCAAGAACCGGTCAAAATCTGCCCGTTTTCGCCCCTTCAATTATTCGTAACTTGCGCCAAATTTCAGAGGCAAAACATGAAAGTTTACTTCGATAACGCAGCAACCACTCCCATCGATAAAGAAGTAGTGGAGGCAATGCTTCCGGTGATGACCGAACATTTCGGAAATCCATCTTCTATCCACGCTTGGGGACGTCAAACCCGCGCAATGATTGAACAGGCGCGCAAAACCGTTGCCCGTTTGATGAATTGTTCTCCTTCGGAGATTTTCTTCACTTCCGGCGGAACAGAAGCTGACAACATGGCAATCCGGTGTACCATCGATGGAATGCAGCTGAAACATGCAATCACATCTCCTTTGGAGCATCATGCTGTGTTGCATACGTTGGAAACGCTTGCTGACAAAGGACTCATCAAACTCAGTTTGGTGAAACTTACCGAGAACGGTAAAATCGATATTGAAGATTTAGAGAATCTGTTGAAGAACAACGATCGTTCTTTCGTTTCTCTGATGCACGCCAACAACGAAATCGGAAACCTTTTACCGATTAAGAAAGTGGCAGAGATGTGTAAGAAATACAACGCTATTTTCCATTCGGATACCGTTCAGACGGTTGGTCATTACAACATGGATATGAAAGATGTTCCGATACATTTCATCAATGGCGCTGCACATAAATTCCACGGACCGAAAGGAATCGGATTCATTTACGTGAACAGCGAAATTCATGTTGCTCCGCTGATTTTCGGTGGTGCACAGGAACGCAATATGCGTGGCGGAACCGAGAACGTTTATGGCATCATCGGTTTGGCGAAAGCCATGGAGATTGCTTATAACGATTTGAAAAAACATCAGGATTACATTCAGGGATTGAAATCATACATGATTCAGAAACTGAAAGCGAATCTTCCTGGAGTTTCTTTCAACGGTGATGCGGAAGGTGATTCACTGTACACTGTTCTTAACGTGTGTTTGCCGGAGACGGACAATGCGGAAATGTTGGTGTTCAACCTGGACATTAACGGAATTGCAGCATCTGCAGGAAGCGCATGTTCTTCAGGAAGCAATGTAGGTTCGCATGTGTTGCGTGCAATCGGAACAGATATGTCGCGTCCGTCCTTACGATTCTCTTTCAGTAAGTATAACACGAAAGAAGAGATCGATTATACCGTTACAAAACTGAAAGAAATGTTTCCTGTTCCTGTGAAAGGATAATCCGAAACGTTATGAAATAAAAAAAAGCGGAATCATTTGATATCCGCTTTTTTATTGTCTGCATTTTCACTTATAGCGAAACGAATTTCAGTACAGAAATACTTCCGTTTTCATTGGTAAATGTGGCGGTGTACATCTGCGAACTTCCGCCCCTAAAAGGCACATGTTGTCCCGAATTCACTTGTGAAGAATACACCGTTTGTCCGAGCGCATTGTAAACACTCAAAGTGCCGTTTTCGCTTACGACAAATTCACTATTCACGAATGCAAAAGCGTTGCTTGAATGCGGATCATCGATATCCGTTGCAACTACATTCACCATTTGTTGATTGGCGTCTCGTACCCAATCGCACTGCGAATTGAATGTAGCATTCTGAACAATTTGCCATGATACCACATGCGCACCGGCAGGACCTTGAAACAGAAACACGGAATCTTCACCACCGGTTATTACGGTAATCATTCCAACAGTATAACAGAATGTTGCGGCATGACTCAATCCTGCATTCATAACTGTTGGTGTTCCGTTCAACATACATCCCCAAGGTGAATTCCAGAATACGTGCAGAAAAACAGAATCAGTCGGAGTTGGATTTGCCGGTCGTACACGAACACTGTCAACGTTCATGTAATTCATGGTTTGCGCACCTGCGAATGTGGTGACGAATACCAATGCAAAGAGCAAGTAGATTTTTTTCATGGGTTTTGAGTTTGCTGTATGCAAGTTAACCCGAAAAAACCGAATGGCTGTTACTTCAGTTTCAGTTTGGAAAGCAGATCAGGTCTGAGTATTTCCAATACTTCGCCGGGTTGCAAATTGCCCAATGAAAGGCTTTCCAGATGTGTACGAACCAATCGCAAAGTCGGAAATCCAACAGCAGCTGTCATGTGACGCACCTGACGGTTTTTACCTTCCTGCAACGTGAGTTGAATCCATGATGTAGGAATATTCTTACGGAAACGCACAGGAGGATTGCGTGGCGGAAGAGTTGGTTCTTCTATCATAACAGCTTTCGCGGGAAGTGTTTTGTATTCTTCTCCATTTACTTTGATGGTTACGCCTTGCGCGAGTTTACGTACGGCTTCTTCTGTAACCTGACCGTCGACCTGAACGAGATACGTGCGATTGTGTTTGTATTTTGGATCAAGCAGTTTGTAATTGATCGATTTATCGTTGGTGATAAGCAGAAGACCTTCGCTGTCGGAATCCAATCTTCCAACCGGATAACAATCTTCCGGAAGAGAAACCAAACTTCCCAAACCTTGTTTGGAACCTTCACCGGTAAACTGACTGAGTACGTTGAAGGGTTTGTAGATGATGTAGTAACTGAACATTGGTGCAAAGGTAGTTTGTAAACAGATGCCGCTGACGTAGTGGAGGATATGATGCAATAATCAAATGGTCAAATATGAAAATGATACAATTTTCAAATTATCAAATGTGCAAATGATACAATGTTCAAATTAAGTATGGCATAAAATTCTCATTGCGGACAGTAGGCGTTGGCAGAAAAGCCGCGCAATCTGTGGCGGATGAATTTTGCCTCAGATTGCTCAGAGAATCGCAGATGAATTTCAAGAGTAATAATCTGCGTAATCAGCGGATTGCATAAGTATCACTTCTTAACGCAGATTTCGCAGATTCATGA
>Ga0172367_10002400_pt1 | contig 25691 bp, 20 predicted proteins | sample Lak10m_FD_114542 | JGI IMG/M metagenome (GOLD analysis project Ga0172367, IMG submission 114542) | Freshwater microbial communities from Kabuno Bay, South-Kivu, Congo - kab_022012_10m | ecosystem: Environmental > Aquatic > Freshwater > Lake | place: Democratic Republic of the Congo: South-Kivu...
TATCTGCCGGGCCTCGATCCCCCCGCACCCAGGGCCATGTTGCGCCTGCTGCCCGCCGCTGCGGCGGAGAGCGTGTTGACCGAGGAGGGCATCCAGGGTTGGCGACTTGGGCTGGATGGTCCGCGGCGCATTGTTCGCGTTGTGCTGCAGCCTGGCGCCTCCCTCCCGCCCCACCCCGTGCCTGACCGGGCCCTGTTCTGGGTGGCCAGTGGCGAGGGAGAACTGGAAGTGGAGGGGCAGCGCCATCTGCTGCGGACAGGCGACGCGGCCCTGGTGGAGGGCACGGCATCCCGGGCCTGGCGGGTGGTGGGCGACAGGCCGCTGGACCTGCGCGTGGTGCGCGACTGGCCTCGCGGGTGAGCCATGATTTCACCACAAAGGGCGACATGGAGGACACCGGTGTGAACGAGGCGGGAGGCCTCCACCATGTGGAGATCTATGTGGCGGATCTGGCCGTGGCGCGCCAGTTCTGGAGCTGGTGGCTGGGGGAGATGGGCTGGCGCCTCTACCAGGACTGGGCTCAGGGCTTCAGCTGGATCTTCGGTGGCACTTACCTGGTCTTCGTGCAGGCCCCCCTCACCCAGCCGTCCTTTCACCGCCGCCGGCCGGGCCTCAACCACCTGGCCTTCCAGGCCCGGGATCGTGCCCAGCTGGATCGCCTGAGCGCGGAGGTCCAGGCCCGTGGCTGGAAGCTGCTCTATCCCGATCGCCATCCTCACGCGGGCGGAGGGGATTCCTGCGCACTCTTCTTCGAAGGTCCAGAGCGTCTGAAGGTGGAGCTCAGCCTGTAGCGGATTCCGCCGTGCCCGCCTCTTCCGACAGCGACAGGGCGCAACCCAGGGCCGCCACATGCTGGGGGTGCGGGGTTTGCAACAGGTCCAGCCCGCCCGCCGCCACTTCCCGTGCCAGACAGGCGTTGAGGGCGCCGCCACCGGTGAAGAGCAGGGGACCCTCCAGCCCCAGCCCGCGTGCCATGGCCACGATGCGCTGGGCGGCGCTGCGGTGGATGCCCAGGGCCAGGCTCTCCCGGGGGGCGCCCCGGCCGATGGCCGAGATGACCTCGCTCTCCGCGAACACGGCGCACACGCTGCTCAATTGCTCACTCTCCGTGGCGCCCAGGGCGGTGGACACGAACTCCTCCAGCCGCAGCCCCATGGCCGTGGCCATCACTTCCAGGAAGCGGCCCGTGCCCGCGGCGCAGCGGTCGTTCATGGCAAATTTTTGCATGCGACCCCGGGTGTCCAGCGCCAGGGCCTTGGTGTCCTGGCCGCCCACATCCACCACGCCCCGGGCCTCCGGGTGAAGGTGGGCCGCCCCCAGGGCCACCGCCTTCAGCTCCGTCAGCGAGGGGCAGGCGAAGTGGCGCGCCCCCAGTTGGCGACCGTAGCCCGTCACGGCCATGGCGTCCCATGTTTCGCCATCGAGCAATTCCCGCACCACCTGCACGGGGTCCCAGCCGCCCGGCGCTGTTTTCAGCACTGGCGGCCGGGAATCCTCGAGCAGGGCAATTTTCACGGCGCGGGAGCCCATGTCCAGGCCCAGTCGGCGCATCAGGCCTCCAGCCGTTCCAGGAAAGCCTCCACCCGCGTGGCCAGCTGACCCGCGTCCTCGGGGCTGTAGTCCGTGTCGATGCGCAGCACGGGCAGGCCGCCGGCCTCCAGTTCGGGTTCCATGCGCAGGGCCTCGCTCTGGTAGGGCGTGCAGAAGGGGAGGCTGAAGTGGATCACGCCGTCGGCCTTCTGAGCGGAACTCATCTTCACCACATGGCCCTGGCGCTCGGGATTTGGGCTGAAAATGGCGCAGTCGATGGTGAAGTAGCGCTCAGTCAGCGCGTCAAGCTGGGCCGGAAGGGTGCCCGCGCCCTGCCGCACCTCGTTGCGCAGGCCCCGGCTGCCAATGCAGCTCTCCTCGCCCACGATGATGGCGCCGGCCTCCTCCACGATGGCGGGAAGCTTCCAGTTGGGAACCGCCATGGGACAGCCACTCATGAGCAGGCGCGGACGAGTGCCGCTGTGCACGCCCCTGCCCTGGCGCACGCGATCCTCCAGTTCTTCACACAGGGCGTTCACGCTGGCAGTGAAGCGCACCGGGTCGTCGTAGAAGGACACCTGCTGCACCAAGAGGGCGTCCAGCCCGCTGATGGGGGCGGGCACGGCCTGCCGCAGCGTGTTCAGACGCGCCAGTGCCTGGCGCTTGGCGTTCACCGTGGCGATGGCCGCTTCAAGACCTTCGCTGTCAACCTTGCGGCCGCCCAGCTTCTCCAGCCGCTCCAGCAGCACGCCGTACTGCTCCCGCAACAAGGTGCGCCCTGTGGCGTTCTTCACCTGCGGCATGTCCATCACATGCAGATCCTTCACGAAGCGACCGAAACTCTCCCAGGCCTTCTTCTTGCCGTCGCAGGTGTTCTCGCCCACCACCAGGTCGCTTGCGGCCAGATAGGGGCACACCCGGGCGCTGGCGAAGCCGAAGGCTCCCTTGATGAGGGCACAAGTGGTGCGGGGCAGCAGGGCGTCCACCTCCGGTGTTGACCACTCGGCGCCGGCGCAGAGGCCCACGCAGATGCCGCCGGCGGCCAGCACCAGCTCCTCGGGCACGAAGGTGCAGAAGGTGCCCACCACGAAGCCGCCCTGGGCCTTGTGATCCATCAGTTCGCGGATGCGCAGGCCGTGCACCTCGCTCATGACGAAGTTGAAGTAGCCCATGCCCTCCGGGCGTTCGGGCTGGCTGAGGAATGTTTTGGCGTAGAGCGGGCCCAGCACACCCAAAAGCGCGTCGTGCGCTTCCAGATCCAGGCCCAGTTCCTGCCACATGGGACGATAGTCGGTGGACATGATGCCTCCTTGCGACGCGTCCGCGCCGGAAGGAGCGGGGAGCGTCAGATGATGGGTGGGGTCGAACTCGCCGCCGCCGGAGCCCTTCAGGTGTGGCCGGCAAGGCTGAGATGGAAGTGCGGATGCATGAGGGCGCTGCCCATGGATTTCTCCTTGATGCCCCAAGGAAGGAATCTGTTAAGGATGAGACAAGGGTCGCCTGCGGCCTGGCGCGGACTTCCATGCGGGGTGGCCATGTGTGACCTTGCCTCCCCGGCTGGAGGACCTGCGCGCCGGATGCGGACCCACGCAAATCTGGAGACTCTGTGGCGGCCATGAGATTGGACCACTGGCTGGCTCGACTGGAGGCGGCCCGGGAACAGGATGCCACCAGCGCGGCCGCCCTCTGCCATGAGGCGCTGCACAAGGCGCCGGGAGCGGCGGTGGCGCGGGCCATGGGTCTGCTGCGGCGCCTGGGCCACGAGGGTCACGGCGCTTTGGCGACGGAAGCTTTCGAGCGGCTTTGCGCGGACGGCCTGAAGCAGGATCCCGGCTGCCTGGGGCGCCGCGCCGTGGCGGAGGGCCTGCTTGCGCTGGACTGGCTGCCCTGCGAACCCTGGTGGAGCGGCGTGGAGCTGGTGCAATGGGAGCCCGTGTGGGGCGGTCGGGTGGACACGGCGGCTGGCCTGCGCGGCCTGTGCGCCCTGGGTCTGGTGCGCTGCGGCGATGCCCGCGCTCCGCTGGCGCTGGCCCGCTTGCTGGCGGACAAGGAGAGTGAGGCCCGCCGTGGTGCCGTGCGCGCCCTGCGGGAGGCGCCGGAGGCGTGGGCCCTTCCCCTTTTGGCCCATCGCGCCCTTTTGGGCGTGGAAGACTTGGACGCCCAACTGGACCTGCTGCACGGCCTGCTGGAGCGGGATCAATCCCAGGCCTTCCACTTCGTGGCGAGGGAATTGCGCCACCCGCGGGAGGAATCCCGGGAGGCGGCGGCCATCGCCTTGGGAGAACGCGGGGGAGCCGGGGGCGCGGCCCTGTTGTGGTCACTGCTGGAGGAGGCCCTGCTGCCCAACCAGCGCCGGGCGGCGTGGATCGGCCTGGCCCTCTCCCGCTGCGCCGAGGGCCGTGACGCCCTCTTGGCCCATCTGAGCGTGGCACCTCGCCATGTGCGTGGCGAGGCGGCCCTGGCGCTGGAGGGCTTGCGCGACGAGGAGCTGGACGCGGCCCTGGCCGCTCCCCAAGCAGGAAAGGCAAGGACATGAAGGTGCTCATGCTGGGCGGAGGCGTCTTTCTGGGCCGGGCCCTGGCGCGCCAGGCGCTGGAGCGCGGCTGGTCCCTCACCTGTCTCACCCGGGGGCACCAGAAGCCCGGACCGGTGGATGGCCTCACCTGGGTGCGGGGGGACCGTCGGCGGGCGGAGGACCTGAAGACCCTGGCGGCCCAGGACTGGGACGCCATCATCGATACCTGCGCCTACCGTCCCGCCGATCTGGAGACGCCTCTGGAAGTGCTGGGTGATAGCTGCGGCTGCTGGCTGCTCATCTCCACCATCAGCGTGTACACGGAGGACTTGGCTCCCAGGGGAAGCGAGGACGCGGCCCTCCTGCCGCCCGTGGATCCCCAGGCCGAGTTGGGCGAACACTATGGCGCCCTCAAGGCCATGTGCGAGGACATGGTGCAGGAAGAGCTGGAGGAACGCGCCCTCATTGTGCGCCCCGGCCTCATTGTCGGCCCGGAGGATCCCAGCGAGCGCTTCGCCTGGTGGGTGCGCGAGCTGGACGCCTGTTCCCGGGAGGGGCGCGCTCCCCAATGGCCCGCCGCCGTGGCCCAACCCTTCCAGTGGATCGATGTGCGCGATGTGGCCGCCTTTTGCCTTCACCTGCTGGCCGAGGGCGCGGAGGGCGCCGTGCATGTGGCGGGGCCGGATCCGGCACCGCGCCTGACGGAGGTGTGGGAGCGCATGGCGGCCTGCCTGGCGCCGGGACTCGCACCGGAGGTGCGTCCCGAAGAGGACTGGCGCGCGGCGGGCATCCGGCCCTGGTCGGAACTGCCCCTGTGGCTTCCCGCCCACTCCCACGCCGCATTCGACCTGGATGTGGGCGCAGCCCGGGGGGCGGGATTGCAGTGGCGCAGCCTGGAGGAGAGCACGCTGGACACGCTGGCCTGGCTGCGTGCCCACGCACCCCAGGGCCGAGCCGCGGGTCTGGCGGCGCTGACGGCCCGACTGGCGGGGGGGCGAGGCTGAGCATGATCCGGCGCGTGGCCATCACGGGCGGCCTGGGGGCTGGAAAGAGCCTGGTGGCCGCCTGGCTGCGTCAGGCGGGGCACGCGGTGGTGGATGCCGATGTGGAGGGGCGCGCCGTGGTGGAGGACTCCGCTCCCCTGCGCGCACAGTTGGCCTCGGACTTCGGCGCCGACCTGCTCCTGGGTGACGGCGGGCTGGATCGCCGCCTTCTGGCCAGGCGCGCTTTTGCCACTCCACAGGCGCTGGCGGGGCTCAACGCACGGGTCTTTCCTTACCTTGAGGCGCGTCTGGAGATGCGCCTCAAGGCGGAGGCCGCCAGCCTGGCCGGGGAGTCCGGCCGCGGTGTTTTTCTCGACGCCGCCCTGGTCTACGAATGGGGCATTCAGGGGCGATTCGATGAGGTGTGGATGGTGCGGGCGCCCGATGAACTGCGCCTGCGGCGGGCCGCCGCCCGGCTGGGGATCTCCCTTGACGAGGCGCGCCTGCGCCTCGAGAGGCAGTGGCCGCAGGAGGAGAAGGCCCGTCTCGCCCACGAGGTGCTGGACAACGATGGCAACCTGGACAAGCTGCGTGCCCGGCTGTGCTCCCTGCTCCAGCGGCGGGGGCTGAGGCTGCCACCGCAGGCCTAAGCGAAAGACCACCATGGCCCCCGTGTGCCGCTTCACCATCCCTGGCCGCTCCATCCTGCTCTGCCTGGGCCTGCTGTTGACGCTGCTGGCCTCGCCCCTGTCCGCCCAGGTCTTCGGCCAGAACAAGGTCCAGTACGGCGTGAAGGAGTGGTCCTTCATCCAGACGGACCACTTCGACATCTATTACTACCAGGGCGGCTACGACCAGGCCGTGTTCACCGCGCGCACGGCGGACAGCGCTTATGTGCTGCTCACCCGGGACTACAACTGGGAGCTGCCCGCCGACCAGCGCATCGTCATCGTCACCTACCAGAGCCACAACGATTTCTCCAGCACCAATCTCACCTACGGCGTGGTGCCGGAGAGCGTGGGCGGCTTCACTGAATTCTACCGCAACCGCGTGGTGGTGCCCTTCCAGGGCGACTGGGAGGCCTATCGCCATGTCATCCACCACGAGCTGAACCACGCCTTCCAGCTGGCCATGTTCTACGGCGACCGCGTGCTGGCCGGCGTGATCCGCTTTCCTCTGCCCCTGTGGTTCGTGGAGGGTTCCAGCGAGTACACCAGCCGGGGCGGCTGGGACCGCGAGGCCAACATGTTCATGGCCGACGCGGTGATCTCCGGCTACCTGCCGGACATTCCCTACCTGGGCGGCTTCCTGGCCTACAAGGGCGGCCAGAGCGTCTTCTGCTACCTGGAGGACGAGTTCGGCCGGGAACGCGTGGCGGAACTGAACCACAAGGTGCGCAGCCTGCGCAGCGTGGAGCGCGGCCTGGAGAGCAGCCTGGGTTTCGGGCTGGAGGAACTGTCGCGCCAGTGGAAGGACTATCTGCAACGCATGTACTGGCCCGGAGTGCAGGGCCGCCGACGCGCGCGGGACTTCGCGGACCGCGTCACCGACCACACGCGCCTGGGCAATTTCGTCAACAACAGCCCGGCCATCAGTCCCGAGGGTGACCGCATGGTCTACCTCAGCGACCGCACGGGCTACTTCGACCTCTACCTGGCCCACATCACAGAGCCGGAGAAAGCCCGCCGTCTCTTGCAGGGCCAGCAGTCGGGAAACTTCGAGGAGCTGCACTGGCTGCAACCCGGCATCGCCTGGTCGCCGGACGGGGAGCGCATCGCTTTCGCCTCCAAGGCCGGCGCGGAGGACGCCCTCTTCCTGCTGGACGCGCGATCGGGCCAGGTTCTTCAGCGCTGGTCTTTCGGCCTGAAGGGCCTCTTCAGCCCGGCGTTCAGCCCTGACGGCCGCCACATCGCCTTTGTGGCCAGCTTGAGGGACGAAGCGACATCTGGCTGCTGGAGGTGGACAGCGGCCACATCACCGCTCTCACCCAGGATCGCCACAGCGACAGCGATCCTTCGTTCAGTCCCGATGGCAGCCGCCTGCTCTTCGTCAGTGACCGTGGCGATGACCTGGGCCGCCGCACCCTTGCGCTGCCCCTTGCCTCCCGGCTGGCGGCGGAGGAGATCTATGTGGCGGATGTGGGTGCCCTGCTGGCGGACAGCACGGCGGAAGCGCCCCTGCGCCGCCTCACACGCTCGCCCTACGGCAAGCGCACGCCCGTGTGGAGCCCCGTGGCCGAGGAGATCCTCTTCATCTGCGACGCGGGAGGCGCTTGGAATCTGTGGAGCCTGCCCGCCACCCTGGCCAGCGGCGCGGAGGCCGCCGTGCCCGAGCGGCGCACCAACATGCTCACCGGCATCTTCCAGCCTTCCCTGTCCGCCTCGGGACGCCTGCTCTTCTCCAGTTTCGAGCAGGGGGGCTACGACATCTACCTCCACAAGGACATCCGCCGTCTGGAGCGGCTGGGGCCCATGCCCACCGACGACAGCGCGCTGCTGCCCTTCAATCGGGTGCGCGCCCGGCGCGAGGAGGCTCCCCGTCCGGTGGCGCCGGATCTGCGGAGCGAGGACGAGCGCTGGCGCCAGGTGGACTTCAGCGACCTGAGCACCTTCGGCAGCGAGAGCTACCAGCGCTGGATGAACCGTCGGCCTCGGGAGGAGGACGCCGGGGATGTGCGGCTCAAGGCGGGGGTGGAAGTCCCGCGCATGGACGAGGCGGGCAACTTCGTGCCGCGCAGGTACAAGCTGCGCCTTAGCCCGGACATGAGCCAGGCCAGCGCCCAGTACGACGACATCTTCGGCTTCCAGGGCGTGAGTCAGCTGGTCTTCAGCGACCTGTTGGGCAACCACCGCCTCATCGCCTATCTCAACTTTTACAACCGCATTGAGTTCTCCAATGTCTACGCCTCCTACGAATACAGCGCTCGGCGCCTGCAGTGGGCTGGCGGCGGTTTCCGCTATGTGCGCTACCTGCAGGGCGAGGCGGTGGACCGCTACTACCGGGACGGCCTGGTGGGGCTGGAGGGATCGCTGACCTGGCCCCTCTCGCGTTTCACGCGCCTGCAGCTGGACAGTCGCTGGACCCTGGTGGACCGGGACAGCCTGAACGCCAACCAGTACGAGGAGGACGACTACGGCACGCCCATCTACAGCGAGTACCAGAGCGGACGCTTCCTCACGGGCGGGCTGTCGTGGATCTTCGACAACACCCTGTGGGGCGCCACCGGCCCGGTGAACGGCTGGCGTGGCAGCATGGGTTACACGCGCGGCTTCCCGGTGAAGGGCGGCGCCGATGCGGGCAACGACTTCCACACCCTGGAGCTGGACCTGCGGCGCTACCTGCGCCTGAACAACGACCTGCAGCTGGCCCTGCGCCTGGCTGGTGGCCTCTCCGACGGGGACACGCCCCAGCGTTTCTTCCTGGGCGGCTCGCGCAACTGGATCAACACCCAGTACTTCCGACGGGCGGACGAGACACGCACCAACAACCTGCGCAGCGACATGGACGAGCTCTACTACGCCGTGCTGGTGCAGCCCCTGCGCGGCGCGGCGCTCTATCAGCGCGAGGGGGATCGCTACCTGCTGGGCAATGTGGAGCTGCGCGTGCCCGTGCTGCGCTACCTGGTCACCGGCTGGCCTGTCACGCTGGTGTGGCAGGATCTGCGCGGCGTGCTCTTCAGTGATGTTGGCGGTGCCTGGGATCAGGACGGCTCCTGGCGCGCCGTGGATGGGAGCGGGCACCTGGAGGACCTGCTCATGAGTTACGGCTGGGGCATCCGCGTGGACGCGGGGGTGGCCCTGCTCAAGATGGACTGGGCCTGGCGCACGCGCTGGGACGGCAATCCCCGGGGACCGCAGTTTGTGCTTACCCTGGGCACGGATTTCTAGGAGTTCCATGATCGACCCCCGCAATCCCCAACTGGCCGTGGGCCAGCACCTGCATGGCTATGAGGTGCTGGAAGGCCACGAGCTGCCCAATCTGCGCGCCGTGTGCTGGGAGCTGCGCCATCTGGCCACGGGCGCCCGGCACCTGCACATCAGCCACGACCTGGAGGAGAAGGTCTTCATCACCTGCCTGCGCACCCTGCCCCAGGACGACACGGGCGTGGCCCACATCCTGGAGCACACGGTGCTGGAAGGTTCGCGCAACTACCCGGTGAAGATGTTCACCGAGTTGCGCGGTCGCAGCCTGAACAGCTTTCTCAACGCCTTCACCGGGGCCGACCGCACCTCCTATCCCTTCGCCACTCCCAACGACGAGGACTGGGACAACCTTCTGGTGCGTTACCTGGACGCCGCCTTCCACCCGCTGCTGGAGGAAGAGGCCTTTCTGCAGGAGGGCTGGCGCCTGGAGTTCCAGCAGCCGGAGGATCCCGCCACTCCCCTCCTGCTGCGCGGCGTGGTGTACAACGAGATGAAGGCGGCCATGTCCAGCGCCGAGGGGCAGTTCGCCCGCCGGTTCCGGCGCGAGCTGCTGCCGGAGCTGTGTTACGCCATGGAGAGCGGCGGCGATCCCGCGGCCATTCCCGACTTGAGCGTGGAGGCCTGGCGGGCCTTTCACAAGCGACACTACCACCCCGGCAACTCGTGGACGGGGACCTTCGGCAACCTGGACCTGGCGGCCACCCTGGCGCGCATGGACGAGGCCTTCCAGGGCTTCGACCACCAGGAGGCCCTTGGCCTGGATCCCCACCCGGCGCTTGGCGATCGTCGGCAGGTCAGCGCCACCTATCCCGTGCTGGCGGGCGGGGGTGGTCCGGCGGCGCCGCGTTTCGCCGCGGTGGGCTGGCGCCTCTGCCCCCAGACCGATTTATGGGAGGGCATGCGCCTGGCCTTCCTCTTCGAGATCCTGTGCGGCGGTTTGGCCGCTCCTCTCAACCACACCCTGCTGCAGAGCGGGCTCGGGCCGGCCTTGGCGCCGGCGGGCTTCGACGGCGGCATGTCCACCCTCACATTCGGCATCGGCCTGAAGGGCGTGGAGGCGGGAGCCGCCCCCGAGGTGGAGCGCGTGGTGCTGGAATGCCTGGAGCGCCTGGCCCGGGAGGGGCTGGATCCCGCGCAGCTGCAGGCGGCACTGGATCGATTCGAGCTCGAGAACCGCGAGCAGAGCCGGGTGTGGGGCATGCCCTGGGGCTTGTCCCTGCTCTACTTCGGCCTGCCCCACTGGATGGCCGGCGGCCGTCCCCATGAGGCTCTGCGCAACGACCTGTTGCTGGAGCGCCTGCGCGCCGAGGCCGGCCAGCCGGATTTCCTGCCCGGACTCATCCGTCGCTGGCTTCTGGACAATCCCGAACGGCTGGTGGTGGAGCTGGGGCCGGAGGAGGGCGCCGTGGAGGAGCGCGAGCGCCAACTGGCCCAGCGCCTGTCCGAGCGCCACGCGGCGCTCACCGAAGCGGAGCTGTCGCACATCGTGGAACAGGCGGCACGGGTGGCCCGCTGGCGCGCCGACGAGGGGGATACACGCTGCATGCCGCGCCTGGATCCCGCCCGGCAGCCGCGCACCTTCACCATCTGGCCTGGGCGCGAAAAGGAACTTGCGGGCAGCCATCTGATGCTGCACGACCAGCCGGTGAACGGTCTGGCCCACCTCAAGCTGGTGCTGCCCCTGCACCCCGCCGACGAGGACCTGCCGCTGGCGGACCTGTTGGGCTGGATCACGCGCATCAGCCACGCGGGCCTGGGCACCGAGGCCGCCGAGCGCCGCATCCGCAGCCTCACCGGGGGCATCTCCGTGGGGTCCAGGCACGGACTGGGCGCGGCCGGCACCATCGCCCTGCATCATGTGCAGCTGGGCTTCCACGGCCTGGACCGTCGGCACGGGGACTGGCTGCCCCTGCTGGAGGACCTGCTGCGCCGACCGGACCTGGGCGATGCCCGCCGTCTGGCGGAGTTGTTGCGCATGCGCCAGGCCGGGCTCCATGGGGAGATGGCCTCTTCGGCGGGGCAGATCGCCCTGCAGGCGGCCCAGCACGCTGTGAGTCCCGTGGGCCGCACCACCCATCTGGCGGAGGGTCTGGGCTTCACGCGCCACCTGGCGGCACTGGACGCGGAGGACGAGAGCCTGGGTCGGCGCATGGCGGCCCTGCTGGAGCGCTGCCTGGCGCTTCCCGGGCGTCGCGCCCTGCTGTGCGCCGACAGCGCCGGACTGGAGGCCGTGGCGCCGGGCCTGGAGAGCCTGCTGGAGAGCCTTCCCCTGCAGGGTACGGCGCCATGTGAGCCTCTTGGTCCCATGGATGCCACGCCGCATCCCCGGGCCCTGGTGGTGGAAGTGGACGGCGCCTTCGTGGCGGAGAGCCGCGTGGCGCCGCCCCTGACCGATGCCGACGCGCCGCTGCTCAGCTTGTTGGCGGCCTGGATGCAGCAACCTCTCTACGAGCGCATCCGCGCCAAGGGCGGGGCCTATGGCGCCATGGCCTCCTATGACAGCGGCCTGCGCACCTTCTCCTTCCTCAGCTGGCGTGATCCGCGTCTGGCCGGCACCTGGGCCGACTTCGACACCGTGCGTCGCCTGGCCATGTCCGGGGCCATGTCCACCGAAGAGCTGGAGCGGGCCAAGATCGAAGCCCTGTGCCGCCTGGACACGCCACAGCTGCCCCACGAGCGCGCCTCCCGCGCCTTCCTGCACAGCCTGAACGGCCTGACTCCCGACATGCGCAACCGTTACCGCCAGGGCCTGTTGGACGCCCGCGCCGAGGATGTGGCGGCCTGCGCCTCCCGCTGGCTGGGCGAGGAAAGGGAGCGCCGCCAGGTGGTGGTGTGCCCCGAGGCCATGATGCGTCCGGACTTGTTGCAGGACATGGAACTGCAGGTGGAGCACGCCATTCCCGGCGCGGGAGTGGGCGCCTGATGGCCTGCCCCCGGGCACAGGCCCTGCAGGCCTCCCAGGTTGAGAGTTGGTGCCGGGAGGAGTCCTCCCCCACGGCGCGCAAGACCATGTGGAACCTCGTGCGCGAGCTCTTCCGGCAAGGGGAGAGCGAGGCCGGGCTTGTGTGGTGGCTGCGCGAGGAGGACCGGGTGCTGGGCCGCCTGCTGCTGGCCAGGGACGGCGGAGGTTTGCGCGTGGGCTTTCTGCGTCTGCCCTGGGAGGGCGCCTGGAGCGGCAGTCTGCGTCGCCTGATGGAGGCCGCCTGCCAGGATGCCCGCCGCCGGGGCGCGGCCTTCGTGGAGGTGCCGGAGGAAGCGCTGGAGCTGGATCCGCCCGCTGCGCTGGGCGAGCGGCTGGCGGAACTGGGCTTTGTGGAGCAGCCGCCCGTGTGCACCTGGCATGTGCGCCGCCTGCGCACGGCGCGGCCCACCTGCGCCACCTTGCCCGAGGGCGCCGAGGTGGATGGGGACGAAGCCCGCTGGGTGCCGCGCACGCTCACGCCGGAACGGCTCTCCCTGGGGCTGGAGGCCCTGGCTTCCCACGGTGTGCAGCTGGTGGTGCTGGAGTGGCCGGGCGAGGCCCGACCGGGCGGGTTGGGGCCGGACTGGCACCTGGAGGAGGAACTCCTGCCCCGTCGCTGGCGACTGGCTCTGAACGGGGACGGCGTCACGGCAGAGGGTCCCTCGACATGATGGAACCGGCGCGCTGAGCGCGCCCTTAGGCAGGAGAGCGCATGCTGCGCAAAGTGCTCATCGCCAATCGCGGTGAAATTGCCCTGCGGGTGATCCGCACGGCGCGGGAAATGGGCATCGCCACGGTGGCGGTGTATTCGGAGGCGGATCGCGGCGCGCCACATGTGGCCATGGCCGACGAGGCGGTGTGCCTGGGGCCCGCTCCCAGCCGTGACAGTTACCTGCGTGGGGGGCGCATCATCGAGGAGGCGCTGCGCCTGGGTGTGGACGCCATCCACCCGGGTTACGGCTTCCTTTCCGAGAACGCCGCCTTCGCCCGGCACTGCTCCGATGCGGGCATCCTCTTCGTGGGGCCGCCGCCGGAGGTGATCGAGGCCATGGGGTCCAAGACCGCCGCCCGCCAGGCCATGATCCGCGCCGGCGTGCCCGTGGTGCCTGGCACGGAGGAGGCCATCCGCGATCCTCAAGCGGCGCTGGAGACGGCGCGGGAGATCGGCTTCCCCGTCATGCTCAAGGCCGCCGCCGGTGGTGGCGGCAAGGGCATGCGTCTGGTGGAGGAGGAGTCCGGCTTCCTTCCTGCCCTGGAAGCCGCCCGACGGGAGGCGGAGGGTGCCTTTGGCGACGGAGCCGTCTACCTGGAGAAATTCGTGGAGGGCCCGCACCACATCGAGGTGCAGATTCTGGCCGATGCCCACGGCACCGTGCTGCACCTGGGCGAGCGCGAGTGCAGCATCCAGCGCCGTCACCAGAAAGTGGTGGAGGAGAGTCCCAGCCCCTTCGTCACCCCGGAGCTGCGCGCCGACTTGTGCGCCACGGCGGTGAAGGCGGCCCGGGCGGTGGGCTATGTGAACGCCGGCACCATCGAATTCCTGGTGGACTGCCATCGCCGTTTCTACTTCCTGGAGATGAACACGCGCCTGCAGGTGGAGCATCCGGTGACGGAATGGGTGACGGGCCTGGATCTGGTGCGCGAGCAATTGCGCGTGGCGGCGGGTCAGCCGCTGGGCTTGCGGCAGGAGGACATCCAAAGCCGTGGGCACGCCATCGAGTGCCGGGTGTGCGCCGAGGATCCCCGCCAGGGTTTTCTGCCCGATACAGGCCGCATCGGCCTGCACCTGCCCCCAACCGGTCCGGGCGTGCGCCTGGACAGCGGCGTGGAGAAGGGCAGCGAGGTGAGCGTGCACTACGATCCCATGCTGGCCAAGCTCAGCGTGTGGGCTCAGGACCGCCCGGCGGCCATTGCCCGCATGCACCGCGCCCTGGGCGAATACCGTCTGCAGGGGCCGGCGCACAATCTGGACTTCTGCCGCTGGGTGATGGCGCACCCCGTCTACCTGGGCGGCGTCACCACCACCCACTTCATCGCCGAACACTGGAGCGCGGAGGCCCGTGAGGCGGAGGTCAGCCCGGATGAACGGTTGGCGGCAGAGCTGGCGGCCCTGCTGGGGCGCCTGGAAGGCGAGACGGCGCCGCAGGATGACGGCGGTGCCGCGAGCGGGGCGGGACCGTCCAACTGGCGATGGCAGCATCGGAGGGGAGCATGAAGCGCTTCGTGGCCTTGCGTCCGGACGGTCCACAGGAGCTGGCCTGGTCGGGCAGCGCCCGGGAGGGGAGACTGCTGGTGAAGGAGGCCGAGCTGGCGGTGGATCTGCACCCGCTGGACGGCATGCTCAGCCTGAAGGTGGGCGATGCCATGCACCGCGTGGAGCGTCTGGGTACCCACCGCTGGCGGGTGGACGGCCGGGAGCTGGACTGCCGCGTGCTGACGGAGCTGGAGCAACGCTTCGCGGGTTTCGGCGCCGCCGGTGAGGAAGACGCCGCCCGTCACCTGGCGGTGCCCATGCCCGGTCGCGTGGTGAAGGTGCTGGTGGCTCCCGGCGATGAGGTGCAGAAGGGCCAGGGCCTGGTCATCGTGGAAGCCATGAAGATGGAAAACGAGCTGAAGGCTCCCCGCGCCGCGGTGGTGGCCGCCGTGCGCGTGGCGGAGGGCCAGGGGGTGGAGAAGGGAAGCATTCTCGTTGATTTTCAATGATGCTCCCGGGGACGCCGCTCATGCTCGTTCTTGGACGCGTGCGCCAGGACCGGCACCACGAGTGCAATGGGGCGGATGGATCTGTGCGCAGGAGCCAGCAACTCGCGAGCGATGACGGGAAAGACAACAACAACAATGACGAGCTCAAGGTGAGTGATGGTTGAGTGCCCGGACTTGCTCGAACGCCCCACCCGCCCCGGTGCGCCCGGCGTCACGGCCCGCGAGGCCTGGCTGAAACCCTTCACGGCTCCGCCCTGTGCGCGCACCCTGCGCGCCCGCGTGCGCCTGGAAGGACAACGGCTGGCCATCCGCTTTGTGCTGGAAGGGGAGCTGGAGGATCTGGAGCTGCCTTTCGCCCATGCCACGCCACGGCGCCTGGACGGCCTGTGGCAGGCCACCTGTTTTGAAGCTTTCCTGGCCGTGCCTGGGGAAGAAGCTTACCGGGAGTTCAATGTGGCCCTGGAAGGGCACTGGGCCGCCTACCGCTTTGCCGCCCCCCGCCAGGGCATGTGTCTGGAAAGCGCCGTGGACCACCTGTCCGCCAAACACCACCGCGTGGCCGGGCACCTGGGCCTTCGCGTGGCCATCGACCTTGACCGCCTGGGGCTGGATCCTGCCCGCGGCCTGGAACTGGGCTTGTCCACCATCCTGCGCCGCCTGGACGGGCAACGCGAGTTCTGGGCCCTGGCTCACGCCGGTGACGCGCCGGATTTTCACCGCCGGGATGGATTCCTGCTCACGCTGTGAACCAGCGGCAAGCCTTCCCCGAACTTCGCGTAGCGGATCAAGCATTTGCCCATCGCGCTGTGCGCCTGAGGCCGAGAACGAGGGGATGGGATCAGGGCGTTGTGCGCAGGGGGTCCAGCAGGCGGCGCATGCCCTCCGTCAGGGGCACGGAAGCGCCGGTGCGGCGATCCATGGCGGCGTGCACCGTGCGGGCTTCCGCCAGGACCTCGCCCGCGGGTGAAAGGAAGCGGTGCGCCAGCGTGCAGGATGAAGCACCTTCCCGCTCCAGCCACAGTTGCACGCGCAGCTCATCGCTGACCCTCATGGGACGGCGGAAATCCGCCTCGCAATGCACAATGGGCCACAGGGGGCCGTCCAGGGCGAGGGCCTTTCCCAAAGGCATGCCGGCGGCCTCCAGGTGATCCTCCCAGCTCTCGTGCGCCATCTCCAGCAAGCGCGGAAAAAAGATCACGCCCGCCGCGTCCGTGTGCCCCAGCCTCACGCGCCTGATGCGCTCAACCATGTGTCGTCTCCTTCGTGCTTTTCCGCGCGCTTGCGCAGCAAGACAAGGCGCCCATCCCACTCAAGGTGCAGGCGCAATTCCCGCGCCAGCCACTCAAAGGTGCGCGGCCTGGCCATCACAAGGTGAGTGCAGTCCCGGGCGTACCACCAGTCGGGAAAGGCCTCATCCCTCCGTAAAAGACCCGTGCTGATGAGCAGCCAGCCACCCGGCCGCAGGGCCTCCCGCCAGCGGCGCAGCTCCTCCAGCGGATCCGTCAGGTGTTCGAAGACTTCGCACAGGGTGATGAAGTCCCAGCCTCCATTGGGTGGCGAAGGCATGTGCGGCGCGAAGAGGGGATCCCAGTGGGCAGTGGGAAAGCCGCTCTCACCCAGCAGGCCCGCCAGCACCGGCTGTGGCCCGCAACCCGCGTCCAGACCCCGGCTTCCCGCCGGCAGCCGCGGGGCGAGCGCCATGGCGAAGGGCGCGAGCCAGCTGACATAGCCGGGGTCGCTTGCCTCGTTGCGATGCCGGGCCAACCGGGCTGCGGCTTCCTCCGGGGTGGGCCACTGGTGGCGGGCGCCGTGCACCAGGCCGCAGGCGGCGCAGCTCAGCCAGCGCTTTTCCCCCTGGCTGTGAAAGGGCCGAGCCGCGTTCCGGCATAGCGGGCAGGGCGGGGCCTCGCCCTCTTCAAGCCAGGGTTGCAGCGGAGTCGGGGGAGCGGGCGCGGCGGTCATGACCCGACCCTCCAGCGCGGCGCGCTCCCGCTCTTCCACGCGCATCCGGCGCTGCCGCCAGCCCCGTCGGGGCTGCGTGGGCACGCCATCCAGGAGGGGCGGGCCTTCCATGGTGGCGGTGGGATCCGCCATTCCCAGGCGCGCCAGCACCCGCCGCAGGTCCGGGTCCAGCGCGGTGCCCAGGTGCAGGGCCGTGGCTTCCTGCGTGGCTGGCACCCGCAGTTCCGTGCACACCAGGGCCAGACGGTGCAGACCCACCTCCTGTTGCACCACGCGGTTCAGGTGGCGGTCGCCATGTTCGCCGTCGCCAAGGAGGGGGTGACCCAGACCGTTCAGGTGGCGGCGGATTTGATGCATGCGGCCGGTTGCCGGGCGGCACTCCACCAGGCTGACGCGCGTGGTGGGAAAGGCGTGGGCGCCGCGTCCCCCGCAGAAGGGCGCTTCCACCCGCTCCAACACGCGCCAGCGGGTGATGGCCTCCTGTTCCCGGGGACAGCGCGTGGCGGGATCCATGTCCTTCAGGGGGCGCTCCACCACGCCCTCGTCATCCGGCAGCCAGCCGCGCACCAGGGCCAGGTAGACTTTGTGCACGCGGCGCCGGTGAAAACTCTCCCAAAGATCCCGCGCGTGGGCGGGGGACAAGGCGAAGAGCAGCACGCCGCTGGCTCCCCGGTCCAGGCGGTGCACGGGATGCACCGCGCGCTGCAGCTGCTGGGAGAGCCAGCGCGCCACGCTGTCCTCGGCGGGGGAAAGGGCGCTGGGATGGGTGTGCAGACCGCTGGGTTTGTGCACCGCCACGCGGCCCTCGTCCTGGTGCAGGATGGGCAGGATGAGGGCCGTGGGCCGGGCGTCCATGGCGGGAATCAGGCCTCCACGACCAGCCAGCCCTGCAGGATCTCGATCAGGCTGCGCGCCTGGTCGGCACTGCTGATGTTGAACTTGCTCTGGGCGCGGAACTCGCCGTTCACCTTCTTGTAGCGCACCACGCGATACTTCACCGTGCTCCACTCCGCATCGGCTTTGGCGCGGTCCTGAAAGCGAAAGACCAGGGTGGACCAGGCGCCCCGGGTGAGGAAGGCCTTGTCCAGTTCCTTCACCAGTTCGGCGCCACTGGCCGGATCAGTATAGGCGATGGTGATGTCGTCCAGCTTCTCGGCCATGGGAGAGCTCCTTGCTTGGATGGTTGCGCCAGCAAGGTAGGGCAGGCGGAGGGACCTTGCCCGCCCTTGTCGCCGCCACAGGCTGAAGCTACCTTCGGCCAAATCGGAGGATTCATGGCCGCAGAGCACCCCGCCCCCCCGTCCCCGGATCACGACAAGAAGCCCCGCACCTTTTTCGGTTTCGCCCCCATCAAGGGCGTTTTCGCCATGGAATATGTGCTTCAGGGCCTGGCCAATCCCTTCCAGGGCATCACCTACCAGCCCTTCTTCAAGCACTTCCGCTTCGACTACGGTTTGAGCGAAGCCGCCACCCAGAATTTGTTCAGCAACAGTTACCTGGCGTGGAGTTTCAAGCCCCTCATCGGCTTCCTCATCGACGCCTACGGCCGCACCCGCACCCTGCTCACCCTGCTCCTGGCCATGGTCACCCTGGGCTATCTGCTGGTGCCCATCGTGGACACGGGCTACCTGGTCTTCTTCGCCTTCATGTTCGGCCTGAGCATTGTCATGGCCGCCACCGATGTGGCCGTGGACCGCGCCAGCGTCATTGATGGCGACGAAGAGGCCCGCGCCACGGGGAAGAGCAAGTCCACCACCGTGGGCCTGAACCAGGCCATTTGCTGGACGGCCATTTACGGCACGGGCATCGTGGCCGCCGTGCTCGGTGGTTGGGTGGCGGATCACCTGCACTTCAGCACCCTGATGCGCCTCTTGAGCATCATGCCCTTCCTCACGCTGATCATCGTGCTCATGCTGCCTAAGGACAAAGCCACGCCCATCCCCATCAAGCGCAGCATGCTCAACTTCTGGGACGGCCTGAACAGCGGGCCCATCCTGTGGATCATGCTCTTCTACTTCATCTTCCACTTCCAGCCCGCCATGGGCGCCTTGTGGAACAACTACCTCATCGAGGGTCTGGGCTTCAGCCAAACCCAGATCGGCCTGGCCGACGGCGCCGCCAACCTGGGCTCCTTTCTCGGCGTGCTGCTCTTCGCCTTCTTGGGCGTGAAGTGGCAGGACCGCTTCGGCCTGCGCCTGCTCTTCCGCGTGTACATCCTGGCCAGCGTGGGTGTAAACCTCACCCAGTACCTGCTGGTGGATCCCTGGTTCACCGCCGTCACCAATGGCCTGCACCACCTCGCGCCCGGCCTTCCCCTGGAGCATGTGCGCCTGGGCTGGCTGGCCACTTTCAACTTCCTGCTCAGCGTGGCGGCCAGCATCATCCGCATGAGCACCTTCAGCCTGGTGGGGGCGGTGATTCCCATTGCGGCGGCGGGCAGTCTCTTCGCCGGCTTCATGAGCGTGGCCAACCTGGCCTATTCCTTCAGCTATGCATCCGGCGCCTGGCTCTACTCCAACGGCATGGGCATCGGCTTCCTGCGTGGCCTGCAGGAGCGCATCTTCGGCATCGCCGGCCAGCCCGGGGACACCTTGAGCATCAGCATGCTCATCCTCATCGGCTCGGGCGCCTACCTGCTCAGTTTCGTGGCCGCCCACATGCTGCCCGACCGGCGTCAGACCATCGCCGGGGTGGAAGAGGAGGAGGCCCACGAGGGTCCCGCGCGCTGGCTCACCCTGCCTGCCGGGCAGAAGCGCCTGGTGGATGCGGCGGCACTGGGACTGGGCGGCGCCCTCCTGGCCGTGGCCATCTGGTCCTGGGGCATGAACCCCATCTCCGCCACACTCATGGCCTTCTTCACCTTGACCTTCCTGCGCAAGCTCAGTCTAGACGCCCTGCTGCGCCGTGTCCGTTAGAATGGGCCAGGGACGCGGGGCGGAATTGCCCCAACTGGAACGCGCCCTGCGTGTGCTGAACCTGCTCTCGGCCCAGGGGGCGTGGTTCACCGCCGAGGATTTGCGCCGCAGTCTGCAAGAGGACTGCTGTGTGCGCACGGTGAAGCGCACCCTTGAGCACATCGAGGCGGCGCACATCACGCTGGAGTGGCGCCGGGGCGCCCACGGCAGGCAGGAGGTGCGCCTGCCCTCGGCTTTCCGCGTGCCGCCGGACCTGCTCAGCACCGACGAGGCCCTGGCCGCCCTGCTCCTGGCCAAATTCAGCGTCCACTTCGTGGGAAGCCGCATGGGCCAGGTGGTGGCCGGGGTGATGGAGAAGCTGGAACAGCTGCTGCCCAGCGGCGGCATCCTGGCGGAGAGCGGGCTGGAAGAGCCGAAGGACGCCCTTCTCGTGCGCCAGCCTGGTGAGGTGCGGGGCTTGCGCGACGGCTTGCTGCTCAGCTGCCTGAACAGCATCCTGGAGCGCCGGGAGTGCCGGGCGGAATACCGGCGCTTGGGGGCGCAGGAGGCCCGGTGCTTCGAGGTCCATCCCCACAGCATCATCTTCCACGGCGGCGCCATTTACCTCCTGGTGTGGCAGCCCCGCCACGAGAACTGGCTGCACCTGCCCCTGCACCGCCTGGACGCGCTGGAGATCGGCCCCACCGTTTTTTCCCGGCAGCCAAACTTCCACTTGCAGGACTTTTTGAATGGCAGCTTCGGCATCTGGTTGGCCCAGCCGGTGGATCTGTTGCTGCGTTTCCACGCCAAAGTGGCGGACTATCTGCAAGAGAGGCAATGGCATCCCACCCAGCAGCTGGAGCCCCAGGCCGATGGCAGCCTGCTCTTGCGCATGCGCGTGGGCCTAAGCCCCGAGCTGCGCGCCTGGGTGCTGCGCTGGGGAGAACTGGTGGAAGTGCTGGAGCCCGGGGAGTTCCGCCTGGAAATGGGCGACACCTTGAGGAAGGCGGCGGCGGTGTACTCATCCCCTTCCGAGTGTTGATTTTATGATTGGCCACAACAGTATTCGGAAAAATAGGCTACCCAAGTGCAGCATTGAGTTCGAACTTACCAGCATGTGATGAGCTTGATTACTTCATGAAATCAGAAGGATGATTTTCCATGTGAGCGGGCACAATTTTTGAAAACAATGAGGTTCCGGGAGAAGGAGCGGCAGTGGGGTCCCATATCGATATGGAGACACCTCTCTGGGCGGATGTGCACCCGGCAAGAAAGTGGGGCGCGGCTCGCCCAACAGGACGCTTTTCCTGGTGGTGGTCGGCATGTACGATTAGGGCCTGCCCGTTCATGTCCAGCTCCAGGTGGTCATGGGGTTCCGCCGGGGCCGTCATCGTGATGTGGGCCAAGGACCACCTGAAGCCGGACGCGCACAAGCGCAGGGACGGCTTGTCGGCTTCCCATGCGCTGAAACCGTTTGTGCGCGTGCATCAGCAGCTCATCGTCAGAGGCGACAACCGCATGCTGGACACGGCCTTCCTCTGGTCCAGCACCATCCTGGGCAATCTGAAGACCAGCTTGCAGGGCGTGTATCACCAGATCCATGGCAAGTAGTGCCGCACTTCCTGGCCCTGTTCCAGGACCGGTTCAACCGCCGCTTCGATTTGAAGGAACTGGCGAGCAGCGCCATGCGGCTGGCGGCAAGATCCAACCCATTACCTTTGCGTCAGATCCGGTTGGCTGAGTCGGCTATCTAATCATGCCAGATTTTGCAGAATTTTATTATGTTTATCTGCGATCTTGTTCTTTTCGCGTATCATTTAAAGGGAAAGGGAAGTCTATGAAGGCCAACATCGTTGTGGCACTGATCGCCCTCGCTTGGATGGGATGTGAGGGCGATGATGGACAACCTGGCCTCCAGGGTCCCATGGGACCTCAGGGGCCTGCCGGTGAGAATGGCACAGACTGGCCGGGTACGGTCCCGCAGGCTTACACAGATGCGGACGGCATCGCGGGTGGCGCGGCCTACTCCAAATGGTGGACGGTTGAGGCGGCAGGAAGTGGAACTGCGCCCTCGACCACAGCCAGTAGTGAATTCTACCGCTGCAAGTCCTGCCATGCCTGGGACGGACTTGGGAACCAGGGTTCATACGCGAACCGTACTGGCCAGAGCACGGGGAACTTGGGCAGGCCGGATGTGAGCGGCGTCAACCTGCGCAGCTCACTCGCCGCCGAGAGTTATCTGGAACTTTTCAACTTGGTGCGCCACGCCGGAGCACGGGACATTGACGCCGTCGATAACACACATCCGGACTACGCCGAACTCCTAAGTGATTCCCAAGTTTGGAATTTGGTCAAGTTCATGCGTGAGGAATGGATCGACCCCAGCGATTTGTATGATCTGGCCGTCTCTGGTCCCGCCTTGCACTGGAACTATTCCGTCAACCCGGCCATCATCGTTAACCCCACCATGACCTACAGCAATATTGGCGCATTGGGCAATGAAGCCAGCGGCCTAACGCTGTATGCGAACGCTTGTGCCTCTTGCCATGGTGCTGACGGCACGACCCTGCCGATTGGCGGCAGCAGTTTGGGCAGCGTTCTTCGTTCCAAGCCCTACGAAGTGTGGTTCAAAGTCAAGTTCGGCGAACCAGGAACCGGTATGGAACCAGGACTGGTGGTCTCCACTGCAGATATGCAAGACCTGTACGCGGCCCTAGCCAATCCCGTGAACTTCCCAGCCATGCCCTAACCTTTTGCTTAGCGCAACAAAGGTCCGCGCAAATTCATTTTTGCGCGGACCTTTCTATTGTTACATGATTACATAGCTGATTCAACCCATTAATATCGTTTACCTTCAACAGCTTCTTGTCGAACCAGCGAGATGGTAGCCGTTTGGATGGCTGATCATGATTCTGTAGACGACTCAGCCTATCCACTTCGAAAAATGTCCATCGCTTGTAACGCGACAAGAAACGCAGCCACCCAATTCTTGAACCGGCACTTCAGACTGGTGAGGAATTCCACGAATCGCGCGATACGACAAGTATGTCATTGACTGTCATCATGATGAATGGCTGAATCAGCTACTGATTTAGGTTAAGGTTTTCAGTTATATTTGCCATAACTTGAACTGCGCATGTTACCTGTTTTTGGGGTTTAATGTTTCTGGCACCTGTTCCTGGCTGGCTTCCACAGGGTGAGCACTGAACGGCTTCTGTTTCCGCTGAGTCAATTGGATAACGCATGGGCGACAGCTTGCAGAAGTCTCTAGGCAATGGATCGAGGGGCATGTGATCAGGCTGTGCCCATTGGCAACGCTGCGCCTGGTCCAGTGCCCGATTTTGTACATGTGACGAGTCGAACCTGTTTGATATCCGACATGCAGAGGATGGGCTGAGGGGAGTGGTCTGGTGTACTTATCCATAAATGGCAAGGATATTGGTCAATTACCATAAGAAATGAATGGCTTGGCATGGTTCTTGCTCCGGAATTCTGGCCGCAAGATCTGAAATCTGCACACACGGTTTGAATCGTTAGAAGCATTGGAGGGGGCATGAACTCAGGACGACGATTGGTGTGGCTGGCGCTGGTGCTGGCGTGGGTCAGTCAGGCTGCGGCTATCTTGCAGGTGGATGTTCCGGCCACCTACTTTCCTTTTGGCACGGATCCATCCGATATCAGTGCGACCATGACTTTGTTTGGTAGTCCCACGGTCTACGCAACTACTTTGACAGCAGGTCCCGACGGCTTTCCCCTCGCCTACCACTTTATTTTCAATTATGACCAGACTATAGCTGGAGGTGCTGTAAATGATGTGATATTTAGCTATCACTGTGACTTTACGAATATTACTTACACCCAAACCTGGACACCGGTGATGTTCTCGGTTTTTTATCAGCAAGGCCCGGCCTTTCCCTATACGGTCCCTCCTTTCATGACTGTTTTCCAGTGCTCTCCCCCGCCTCCTCCACCTGCTTGCCATACCACTGAAAGCTATGATCATGGTGGTACTCTGGCTTCGGGATGGACCGTGCAATCCCAAAATGTGGCCCGCACGGACCCCTGGGTGCCCGTGTTGGATGGCGGAACAGATTGGTCCATGCAGACAGTGCAAAGTGAACTTGATCTGCCCTTTGAGGAGCGCTTGATTTCGCCTGTCATCGATATGAGCTATCTGGAAGACGCCACACTTAGTCTAAACCACACCTATGTACACGCTGGATCGACAGCCAGATTGCGCTATAGCACGAACGGCGGCCTAAGCTGGGCCACCTTGCAGAGCTTTACGGCCTCGGCATCTGGCCCCCTCAGCTATGACATTTCTTCCTGGGCGGACGGTTTGTCCACGGCGCGGTTCGCCTTTTTCTTCTCGGGGACCTTCTCGGTTGGTGGTGCGTCTTGGAACATCGACGATTTCCAGATTTGCGGTACGCCAAAAGCGCCCCTGGCTTCTGCGCCGCTTCCTTACCAGCCCATAACCGGGCCATGGGATGCCGTATCTGGGACCATTGGTTGCACTTGGTCACATCCCAATCAAGTGAATGGCTATGACCTGGCTTATCACATTGATCAAAACGGCGACGGGGATTACCTCGACGGCGGCCTGGAGGATTGGTCTCCTCTGCCTGTGCAACCAAGTGCCACCACGCTCACGGTCAGTCACAATGTCATATGGGCAGGCAACGGAGGCCCCTATCGCTTTGAGTTCCGGGCTCGTTGCGGCGATGGCGCGTGGGGATACAGTGGTTTTGGCAGCACAGAAGGCATCATCGATGACTGGTTCACCGCTGTCGCGGCCACACCTCCGGTGGCCAGCAATCCTGTTCCGACACAGCCCATGGTCACCCCCTGGAACACCACCCTGGGCATTGTGGGCTGCACATGGTCGCATGAGCTGGGCATGGTGGGCAACAGTCTCCAGGTGCGTCTGGATGCCAATGGAGACGGTGACTACAACGATGGCAATGCCGAGAACTGGGCTGCCATGCCCAGTCAGGCGGATGGCAACACGCTGGTTGCCAGCGCCACGGTGGGTTGGCTGTCTGCCGGAACCTACCGTTATGAGCTGGCGGCGCGTGCGCAGTCAGGTCTGTGGGGGTACAGCGGCACAAGTGGGTTAGAAGGTCCTGCTGATGATTGGACGGTGACCATTTTGATGCCACCACCGGTGGCTGCGGACCCGCTGCCAGTTCAGCCCATGGGAACGCCGTGGAGCCAAGAAAGCGGCGTCATCGGGTGCACCTGGACTCATGCCATCGGTGTGGACGGGGACAATCTGCACCTTCGCTACGATGTAAATGGCGATGGCGATTACAGCGACGGTGGTGCTGAGAACTGGACACTACAGGCGGCCAGGCCGGATGCCACCGTGATCACGGTCACGGCCACTGCCATCTTAGTTGGCAACGGCAATCACGCCTTTGAGTTCAGGGCTGCCAGTCTTAGTGGTGTCTGGGGCCACAGCGGCACGGCGGCGGCGGAGGGTCTGGCCGATGATTGGCTGGTGGTTGTCAATGCCGATCTGGTGCCGCCTGCCTTCAGCGCCTACTTGCCTCAAGGCCAGCCCAGCCCGGCTTGGCTGCCCGGCCTGCAGCAATCAGCAGGCGCCACGGTCAGCGACAGCATGAGTGGCGTGGATGGCGCCAGCCTGGCCTGGCGCATGGACGCCAACCGTGACGGCGACTACCTGGACGGCGGCGTTGAGAGCTGGCAGAGCCTGCCCGTCCAGGCCAACGCCGGCTCCCTTGCCTTGAATGTGCCTATCAGCCTGCCCGGCGATGGGGACTTCATCCTGCAACTGCGCGCCCGGGATGTGGCGGGCAACCAGACCCAGAGCAGCGACATCCACCTGCGTGGGGACAGCACCCCGCCCAGCCTGAGTGCGCTGCATTTCAGTGGCAGCAATGCCACCGCGGTGGCCCTGTTGTTCACGCCCGCCACAGATCTGGCCTTCAGCCACTACTTCGTGCGGGTGTCCACCGATGCCATCGTGGACGGCAGCGACCCTGTGTGGGGCCCGCAGCAGGATCCCGCCTTGGCAAGCTCCAGTGTCGGCGGCACCACTGTGGCGGGCCTCAGTCCCGGCACCGCGTATTGGTTCCAACTTTTCGCCGTTGACCAGGCGGGCAATGTGAACGCAGGCTCCAACATCCTGCACCGGGTTACCGGCGGCACGGCGGTGGTGGCGGTGTCGGACTTGCGCGCCACGCGCACGGCAGA
>Ga0172367_10002401_pt1 | contig 25686 bp, 18 predicted proteins | sample Lak10m_FD_114542 | JGI IMG/M metagenome (GOLD analysis project Ga0172367, IMG submission 114542) | Freshwater microbial communities from Kabuno Bay, South-Kivu, Congo - kab_022012_10m | ecosystem: Environmental > Aquatic > Freshwater > Lake | place: Democratic Republic of the Congo: South-Kivu...
ACGCAGATTTGCGGAAAAACATGGGTTTACCCTCACCCTAACCCTCTCCCGAAGGGAGAGGGGACTCCCTTCCCCTTCGGGGGAAGGGCTGGGGAAAGTACCCGTTAGTGTATGAGGGCGCGTAAGGTGAGTTAATTATTTCTTCATCCCATACCCAAGCTGCTTCAACATATATGGGTCGTTGCGCCAGTCTTTTGAAACCTTTACGCGCAGTTCCAAAAACACCTGCCGCCCGCCCATTTCTTCGATCTCTTTTCTCGCCGCGCTGCCAATCGACTTGAGCATCTTGCCGCCTTCGCCAATCACAATTCCCTTTTGCGATTCGCGTTCCACCAAAATGGTTGCGGCAATATATGCCATGCCGTTCTCGCGCTCCTTGAATTCGTCTATGCGCACCGCCATGCCGTGCGGAACTTCATCCCGTAATTTGAGCAAACAGGATTCGCGGATCAGGTCGCTGGCGATCTCTTTTTCGTAGAGGTCGGTGATCTGGTCTTCGGGATACTCCGCCTCTCTCTCAGGGACGGCTTGAATCAGCGCTTCGGTCAGTTCGCCAAGCCCCAGCCTGCGCGCCGCAGAGATCTGCATCACGGCTGCCTTTTCCATCAACTTCACATATTCGCCCTCGCGTGTGGATAGGTCGTCGGGTTCGACAAGGTCTATTTTGTTCAATACCAGCATACGCGGGGTACGAAGCGAGACGCCATTAAGCAGGATGGAGATGGTCTTGTCTTCATCTGTTGGCGGGGTCGAAGCATCCACCAGCCAGAGAATTAAATCTACGCCGGTGAGGGCATCTTCGGCTTCTGCATTTAAGAACTCGCCGAGTTTGTGTTTGGCATTGTGAATGCCGGGCGTATCGACGAAGATAAGTTGGGCATTTTCAAGGGTGAGAATGCCCAACTGCTTTTTGCGCGTGGTCTGCGGACGCGGCGAAACTGCCGCCACCTTTTGCCCAAGCAAGGCATTAAGCAGGGTCGATTTACCAACATTGGGGTGCCCAACGATGGCGATAAAACCAGAACGATGATTTGTCATTGGATCTCTTTCACTAGATAATATTCACCGCGTTCAAAACCACGGTCTAAATAATATTGGCGTGTGCCAATTGCAGAAATAACTGCCAGCCTGCCAAAGCCTTTTTGTCTGGCTATTTGTTCTGCTTCTTCAAGCAGGCGTGTGCCCAGCCCCACATGCTGCGCCGCGCCGTTCTTTTCTGCACCCACCGGCAGAGATTGCCCATACACATGCACCTCACGGATGAGCGCCGCACCGTGAAGGTCAGCGATGCCTGTTTGAGGAGATTCGTTGGAAGGGAGCGAGAGTCGGATAAACCCCGCCAAACCATCTTCATTTGTATCGAATGAAACGAAGTGTTCTTCAGCGCTTCCGGCAGGGTACACGTGGTCTTGCAATTGCAGTGACGCCAACTCGATGGTCTTGCCTTTTACCTCACGGCAGCGAATGCACTGACAGCGTTCTCCGCGCCGTTTGAGTTCGGCAAATACATCCTGCCGCAAACTGGTTCGACGGTTGCCTTCAACCACATTATTGGAGGGAATATCACGGATGACACGGTTTACACGGCAATAGCGCGGAATGGACGGTTTGATCGAAACGATGAGGTCTACAAGCTCATCGGTGGTGTATGGGTGAAATTCTCCGCGCTGCCAGTATTCGTACAACTCGGCATTGGCGAGCAGTTGGTTCGGGTAAATTTTGATCTCATCGGGGCAAAAGCCCTGCCACATGCGGGCAAAGTCTGCGCGGTCACTTTGCGGGGTTGCGCCAAGCAGGTTGGGCATCCAATGCAGCACGATCTTGAATCCGGCGGCACGCAGCAGAGCCGCAGCCTCACGGGTGGAGTTCACAGCATGTCCGCGTTTGTTGATCTCTAAAATGTGGTCATCAAAACTTTGTGCGCCCATCTGCACCTTGGTCACACCGAGATGACGCAGCCATTTGATCTCATCTTGATTGATCTCATCCGGTCGGGTTTCGATCACCAAGCCCACATTGCGGTGCGGCGCAGTCTCATTGACCTTTTGAAGTTCAGGGAGATTCACACCGGAGGACGCAGTCCCGACGGAAGGCTCCTGTTCAGGTGTCGTTTGTGTGCCATTCATTGCATCGAAACAACGCGCAATAAACCACTCCTGATAATCGCGCCGGTACGAAGACCATGTGCCGCCAAGAATGAGCAGTTCAACTTTATCGGTGGGATGACCGAGATTCTTCAAAGCGCGGATGCGATTGGTGACCTGTTCGTATGGGTCAAATTTATGTTCGAGTGCGCGCATTGCCCCGGGCTCGTCGGGCAGGTAGCTTTTTGGCATCCGCACATCGGTGGGGCAAAAGATACACTTGCCCGGGCAGGGGTAGGGTTTGGTCAGCACCGTCACCGTGGTGACGCCCGAAAGGGTACGCATGGGCTTCATACGGATCTTTTCAAGCAGGGCGGTATCCGGCTCCAATTGTCCGGCGTCTACCAATTCTTTGTAGGCGGCAACCAGGGCGGCTTTGTTCAGGTATCCGCCCCCTTCCAGCGGATGGCGGCGGATCAGCGTCATTACATCTTCGCCTGCGCGAATGCGTTCCAACAAGTGATGCGCCAGTTCCATCTTCTTTGGGGTTAACGCGTTTATTTTTTTCCAGCGTTGTTGTTTCTCGGTAAATTCCATAAAAGTATGGCGGGATTATACCGTTAGTCTCGCAGGTTATAATCTTTGTATGAATTTAGAAGTTGCCAGAAAACTGATCGACTTGAATCATCGTTTCTATGAGCAGTTTGGGGATTCGTTTTCCGCTACACGCCAGCGGCTGCAACCGGGCGTGCAAAAGATACTCGAAACCATAAAACCGGATGAAACCGTATTAGACCTTGGCTGTGGAAACGGATATTTTCTACGCACCTTACATGACCGTGGACATAAGGCAGCGCTTCTCGGCGTGGATTTTAGCCTGCCCATGCTTCGGGAGGCTGAATCTACACTGGGGGTGGATTTTTGGGAAGCAGACTTAAGCCGGTTATCTGTACACAGCGAGCAATGGATAGTGGCAAGCGGCAAATGGCAAGTGGTGACAATGTTTGCCGCGCTGCACCATATCCCATCTACACAGATGCGCTTGGATATTTTGCAAACCGTGCGGATGCTGCTTAAACCAGGCGGCAGGTTCTACATTTCCAATTGGCAATTTTTGAGCAGCGAGAAGTTGAAGAAGCGCATCCAACCATGGGAGCGGGCGGGGCTAACGGATGCGGATGTGGATGATGGGGATTACCTGCTCGATTGGCGCAGCGGCGGTGAGGGGCTGAGGTATGCGCATCAATTTTCAGCGGAGGAACTGGCTGGGTTGGCTGGGCAGGTTCAAATGAAGGTGGAAGCGGAGTTTTTATCGGATGGGGAAAATGGCAGGCTGGGGTTGTATCAGCTTTGGCGGGGTGTTTAATCTATTCGTTCACGATCACTTTATCACGCCCTGTCCGTTTTGCTTGATATAGCGCGGCATCGGCTCGTTCAATTAAAACATCAAGAGTGTCGTTGCGGTTGGCTTCGGCGACGCCGATACTGGTTGTAATATGAAGGTCGCCTTCATCGGTTGGGAAAATATTTTTCTTGATGGTGTAACGCAAGCGTTCGGCGATGATACGGGCGCTTTCAAGTGTGGTTTCAGATAAAAGAATAATAAATTCCTCTCCTCCGTAGCGTATAACGAGGTCGGTGGCACGTGAGTGCTTTACGCAAAGATTTGCCAATTGCTGCAATATCTGGTCGCCTATCGGGTGCCCGTGGGTGTCGTTGACCTCTTTGAAATGGTCGATATCAAAGATCATGAGGCTGAAGGGGCGGTTAATACGGCGGGAGCGTTGAAATTCAAATTCGCCGATCTGGTACATACCCCGGCGGTTATAGATGCCGGTGAGTGCGTCGGTAAGCGCCTGGGTTTGGGTTTCTTTGAAGAGGCGTACGTTTTCGAGGGTTACAGCTACCTGGTCTGCAAATTCGGCAGCGGTTTTCACATCGATCTCTTTAAAATTTTCGGATGTTGTCCTGTCAATGGCGAGAAGTCCGATTGTCTTTTGCTGTGCGATCAGAGGGACTCCCAACCATGAGCGGATGTGGTCGCTGGGCGGCAGTTTAAATGTTTTGTAGATGCGCCACGGTTCGGGGATTGCGAGTGGTTTGCCGGTGCGGATGACCTCGCTGTTGGGGTTATCGCCGGGGATCGTGAAGCGAACTCCAAGCACATCGCTCATCTCCTGCCAGCCGCGCCCGCCCACAATAACGAGTTCGTTCCCTTCCAGCATTTGTACCGAGGCGCTGTCGTAGGGTACCACCTGGTTTAGCTGCTCAAGAATGTAAATAAGCGCCTGATCCATTTCCAATTTTTCTGCGATTGCCACGCCTGCTTTCCGCAGGGTTTCAGAGGTATCGGCACGGCGTTTTGCTTCTTCCATGGCTTGAAACTTTTCGAGGGCAAGGGCAACCAACCCGGCAGCCTGTTCGCTGATCTCTATTTCTTCAGAGTCAAAGCGATGGCGTGTTTCAAAAGAGATGATCAGTGCGCCCAGTTTTCCCTTTTTTGTGATCAGCGGAAGAGCCAATGCCGACTTTGTGGGAAATCTTCCGGTAATTGCATGAGAAACGTAAGGGCTGTTTTCCACATCTTCCACGGCGAGTGTGCTTTCACTCTCCAAAACAGAGCGGGTGAAGGTTTGCTCACTGGGCGGAAAGGAAAGTTTGGCATAGGTATCCCTTAACGGTCCATAAGCCGCCAGGGGTATGGTGCGCAAATTGGTTTCATCCCACATGGTGAGAAAGCAGCCATCGGCATCTATAAGCCCTGCAAGGCGTTCTGTGATGGTTTCTGCCATTTGCTGCAACGTATCTGCCTGTAAGGACACAGTGACGATCTCTTGAAGCAACCCCATGGCTCGTTGGCGATTGATGAGTTTTTTGGCGGTTCTTGAATGCAATTCTGCGGCGCCAAAAATACTGGCGGCAGTGCGAAAGGCATCCAGTTCCAGCGTCGTCCACTGCCGTTCAGAGCGGACTTCATCAAAGGCAAGAAACGCCCACCACATATTATTTACAAAGACCGGCACAATTGCCAGTGAAAGAGTCCCCAGCGGATGTATAAAATCTGCTTCTTCCCTGAGAAAGTTTTGAACGAGACCATGGATCATATGTCCCTTTGTCATGATCTTTACCCAGCGTGCAAAGCCTGCTTTTGTCATATCGACATTCTTCAGTTGCTCATCATCAAGCAGGCGTGCCACCCCGGGGGCTGCCCATTCATGGGTCAGGCTTGATAATACTTTGCCATTGACGCTCGAATTAATAACAACGTACACGCGGCTTACATCTGCAGCAATGCCCAAATCTTTGAGCACACCGGGAATGTTTTTTTCCCAATCGGATGATTTTAGGAATTCTTCTGCTGCGCGGCTGATGGCAGACATGATGGCGCTGTGGCGGCTGAGTTCGTGTTCCTTTTCTTTGCGAAGGGTGATATCGTGCAGGGTGAGTACCACGTTGGTCTCATCTGCCCGTGAGTTGACCAGGGACGAAACAGATGCTTCGAAAGTTTTTTCGGCGTCTCCAAAGGCAAGCCCCACTTCACTTCGTTCTTCGCCGCTATCGAGCAGGGATGAAAATAGATGTTTGAATGGGGAGGCTATTTGTTCAAAAGGCTGCCCGATGACCTCGTCTTCTGTAATATGGAGCAGGCTTTCTATCACCGGGTTAATATAAAGAATGCGTTTTTTTCCATTTAGGACGATGACGCCATCCTGCATATTCTTCAGAACAGAAATATATTCAAGCGAGAGGGCTTCAGACAGGCTGTATCGCAGGGTTGACCATGCCAGACCAATGGCGGCTGGCAAAAAGAACAGGGGGGTGAAATCAACCCCTTTAAGGGGCGATGTTCTAAAATAAAAAGTTGCAATGGCAAAGATCGAAATGGCGATGCCCATGATCACAAAACTAATATGAAGCCGAAGGGCGCCCGGGCGCTGCAAAAATTCCATGGTGAGGATGATGCCTGAAGCAACCAGGAGGAGCACCGAAAGCAAGATCTGAATCCGCGACCCGATTTCAAAATGAACATCCAACAGTGACATTCCGCTTATTGGGATAATTGACGCTTTGCTCCACATCAACTGGTGAAGCGGGTTTGTCCATATCAGAACCATAAACAGGGAGGCAATCGCCCAAACAATGAAACGGAAGCGCGGGGTGATCAGGTGCGCCCTGCCTGTGTAATCGAGCGCAAAGAAAAATATAAATACAGGCACAGAAATAATGCCAATATATTCAACATTAAGGATCAAGAGCATATAGTCGAGCGTGGAAAAAAATATTTCAAGCCCATATGTAAATGACCACAACGACATGGAAAGCATGACCCAAGCAAATGAAACCACGCCCGCGGCGGGGCGCCGCCTCCACGCATAAAGCCCCAGCAGCGCGTAAAAAATGGCTGCAAGGGTAAACACGAAGGGAATCAAAATTTCAAGAGGCGTCATAGATCCTATATCTATTTTAATGCCATAATATTCAAAAATAACGCAATAACAATATGGTATTTATAAAATACGCCGGGTTTCCCCCGGCGCACTTGCTACTTGATAAAGTAGACCTCTTGCATAAACTGCCGCCTAAGTGGTCAGTTGAAATAAATTTTAAAAACTTTTGCTCCCGAAGGCATCCTCCGGCAGCTTGAACAGGTAAGTTGATCCATTCGCGTAAAGTATGTTACGTAGGAGTGCATTAAGACTTCCACAAAAGTTCTATTACAGGATCACGTTTTGAGGCGAAACCACATACTGCCACCAGTTGTGATGGATGCCGTTCTGCCTGCCTGCTGTTCGTGGAAAGTGGTTGAACCACCATTTATGGTGTGCGCGAATCTCTCCGCCGCCCCACTCGTTCGCATCCACCACGCGAACATCTCCTTTGAAATTCGGGAAGTTGAGCAGCCAATCGTAGCATTCGCTTGCGACAGGGGTCTTGTTCCCCCAATCGTAATCTGCCTGACTGCTGGGCGCAAAATGGATGTTTCCGCAGGCGGCTTTGCCGGGGGATGTTTTATCGTAGCGGATGAAACGCTTCCACAGGTTGGCTTCGCCGCTCAGTTTGCTAAATGTCTTTTCCAAAATGGATTCAGCGCGGTGCCCGTAGGCTTCGAGCATTTCACCGACACCACGTTCATACGAAAAACCCATCACGACAAAGCGGCGTTTGCTGCCAGCGGTGTTCGCCAATGGCGGCGCATTACACCAAAATGCGCCCGGTCCTGCCATGGTCGATTCGTAAAAACCGGCATAGGGAAAGCCAAATATCCAAACTTCGTCGATCTCATTACGCGCCACTTTTTGCAGAATGTCGTACTCTGCAAGGAGGGCGTGATAGTTCACCTCTTGCGGCATGTGCGGAGCGGCAGTGCGGTTCAATACATCGAGATAGGTTTGGGGTGTGTAACGAAATCCATCCGTCTTGGCTGGGAATTCATTCACATCGATCCGTTGGGCGATCTCGTAACGCGCCAGTCCCTTGCTCGCTTCGGTCAGGTCTGCCATGAACCCCACCAACAGGTCTGAGGTGTTCTTCCAATTCATTTTTCTGGAAAGGGTATTTCCCGCCGCATCCATGACCGGATCGATATTAATCACCAACACCCGGCTGCGTGTGATCTGAGCGGGTTCGGCGGCGCTGTCTTTTGGGTAAGGCGCTGGGCGGAAAAAGTTAATGAGCATTTCTAGAAAGCTGGGCATGGTAACTCCTTGGATTACGGCATGTTGAGAGCAAAATAGACCTGTCCATCCACCGCAATATATAACACGTGATCTGGGCTGACGGATATGGCTCCAACCGGAGAACGGGGGACCGGAGCGTTTGTTTCGCTGGCGGGTTGGAATTGATTTTGCAGTTCAAGAGTGTGCGCGGCAAAACGCATAATGCTTTGGTTTTCCGCATCTAATAACAGAATGGATGGATCAGGCGGGGCGGCGAAAGTGATCTGGGTAAAGTGCGCCGTACCGAACAGGTCTATGCCTTCGTAGGCGGGGTACGGGTTGGTTTTGTTTACCGGGTCTTTGCATTCTGATGCGCTCGGGTTGGCACGGCTGTAGATACAGGAGGAGACGCGTCCATCGGCATGGAGCAGGTGCATTTCATCGCCAGAGATGACAAAGTCGATCACATCTTGTGTGGGGGTTTGCTGGCTGAAGAAAAAGTATGGGCGGTCGAGGAAGGCGGCTTCCTTGCCAAGGTATACCCACACTGCGCGTGATTGTGCATCCAGCACGTAGAGGTTTCCGGCATCCAGCGCGAAGCCGGTAACGCGGTTCCAGTTCGTATCGGGCGGGCTTAGCAAGCCAACCTGCGGAGTACCACCCGGCTTGCAGTAAAGCAGGTTGCCCACGGCATCAATGCCCAGCACGGTAGCGCCGTAAATGTTGGTAATCGGCAGGATCAAAATATCCACCAGCGGACCCGCCGGGTTGTTGCTGCCGGGTCTGCAATCGAAGGTTGTATCCAATTCGAAGCCGCCATTGCCTGATGGGATGGCGCGCAGCACTTCACCATTGGCGGCATTGAGCAGATATATATCGTTTTCTCGGGCTGCCATGCGGCTGATCTCGATGCCAAGCCTGGAACTGAATGCCGGAATGAATTGCATACGATAAATGCCCAGCAGTTGGTCGCGGTTTGCATCGGCTTCCCTTCGCAGGGTGATCGTCTCACTGGTTTGACGGTGTTCCTCGGCACGATCGAGATTGGCAAGGACGTTTTCCCACGCAATGCGCTGTTCAACGGGGTCGGTTAACGTTTGCGCTTGTTGCTTTATTTGCACAGCCTGGTTGTAATAGATGTCATATTGTTCATTGCGCCCATAGCGCAAATACACGACCACCGACAAGGTAACAACGATCAATGGAATGAGAACCGCCATGAAACCCATAAACGCAGAAGCAGAAATGGGGGGGGCATCGCGGTTTTCTGCGGGGAGTAGGTGCGGAAGGAATCTTCGCAAGCGTTCGCCAAGCGAGGTACTGCCGGTTCTGAATCCGTGCATGAGGTTGACAATGGTCTTTGCAGCCTGCTTTGCCTGCGGTGAGGGTTCTTTGGGTTCAGAAGGAATTTCGATGGGTGCAGGCGGCGTTTGTGCGGCAGACTCAACCAGCACGGGTTTTTCATCTTCCTTTTCCTGTGCTTCTTCGGCAGGTTCTTTGGTTTCTTCAAGCGGTTGAGTTTCCACCTTTGGCGCAGTGGAAGGGTGCAATTGCGCCCGGGGAATGGATGCGGGGAAATCGCGCGGCACTGTGTTGCCAGAACGGGGCAGGCTCGCCAATGGGTCGCTTGCGGGTCTGGTGGATGTGGGGAATGTGGAGGGTTGCACGAGATGCGCACCCGCTTCAGGAGTTGGCTCAGGCTTGGGTTCAGCGGGCAGGTCTTCGGTCGGTTCTGAGGCGGGGGGAGTGGGTTGAGCTTGCGGGGCGGGTTCTACATCCACTTCTGGCTGTGGCTGCGGAGTCTGCGGTTCTTCTTCCACAACGGGGGCTTCCACTTTTTCTTCCACCATACCGGCTTTGTAAATACGAAATGCGCCGGTTCCGGCAACGCCTTGAATAAGCAGGGCGTTGAGGTCTTCGGTGGTGAGTGTGGTGAGGCGGCGTCGCATGGCATCGAAGGATGAGGGTTGGGCATCTTGCAATGGGGCTGCCCATGCGCCAGGCACGCGCGCGCAAAAAAGCAGCATGTCGTTGGCGGTGAAATCAGATTGGGCGTAGTGAATGTTGATCGCCTGGCTGGAGCCCAAACCCTTGCCAGAGATGGAAGGCTCGAAGTAATGGCGTGAGCCGTTTTGGGTAAACCCGTAGGCGTGCATCGGTCCATTGAACGAGAAGGTGCATTGGTTCTCGCGCAGCACGGCAAGTGAAAGCCAGCCGATCGTGTATTGCCCTACTCCGCTGGTTTTCATATTGCGTTCAAGCAAAATGCGGTTCAACCAATCTGCCGAGGCGCGCAGGGCGCTGGTGATGGCGCGCGGGGTTCGATAAAAGGTTGCGGCTACATCTTCGGTAAATTGACGGTACTCGGTGGTGGTGATGGCGGCATTCCCTGTGAGGGCGAGGTAGACGATCAGGCGGTCTTGTTCGCGTCCGCGTGCGGCGTTTTGGGGCGGGTGCATTGCCAGAATGCCGGGCATATCCGGCTCCTGACCTTGCATACGGAAAAGCGGTGAAAGGTTAATATCCAATGGCATGTAAGATTATCACTTTAGTTACCTTCATTATACCCAGTGCAATTAATTTCAGGAGACCGATGGTCTTCATAAATATGGTTTTCTCAAAGTCTTAAAACCTTAATGCGAATAACACAAACAGGGCGAATGACGCGAAATTCGCGTTAAGCCTTTTGGTTGTTTTCACAACGTATCAACCTATTTTGAGAAAGCCGTATCTTCATAAATTACGAAACTGGTAAAATCTCACGGCTATGGACTATACACTTTACAACGATTTTTCTCAAATACAGGCGCAGGAATGGAACGAGCTACTTAAAGAGTCCATCAGCGACACGCCCTTTCTTCGATACGAGTATCAGCAATTGTGGTGGCAGCATCGCGGCGGCGGCGAGTGGCAGAACGCCAAACTCGTTTTGGTCACTGCACGAGAAGGCGGCAAACTCATTGGCATTGCCCCGCTGTTCATTGCAGAGTACGAGGGCAAGCCCTGCCTTCTATTAAATGGCAGCATCGAAATCTCAGATTATTTGGATGTGATCGTCCGCAAGGATGACCATGCCCAATTCATTTCGGGGCTGCTGGATTTTCTCGCTTCTTCCTTAACGGATAGCTGGTCCAGCCTCGATTGGTATAACCTCCCCGACGATTCTCCCACGCTCGCCGTATTCAAAGCCGAAGCTGAAAAACGCGGTTGGACACATCTTGAAGAGGTGTATCACCCTACTCCACGCATTGCGTTGAACGGCAACTTTGACGATTATCTTCTCTGCATAGATAAGAAACAGCGTCACGAGATCCGCCGAAAAATGCGCCGCGCCGCCGAATCGGAATTGAATGTGCGCTTTGTGCTGGTGGAGCCAACCGCAGCCATTGAGCCGGAGCTTGAAGCCTTCTTTGATTTGATGGCGCATGACCCAAGCAAGGCGCAATTCCTTCACCCTGCCATGCGCGAACAGATGAGCGCCTTTTTACGCGCCGCGCATGAAGCCGGTGTGCTGTGGCTTGCCTTTTTGGAGATCAACGGTGTGAAGACCGCCGCCTCGCTCAATTTTGATTACAACGGAAAATTATGGGGGTACAACTCCGGCGTGAGCCGTGAGCATATGGAACTTTCACCCGGCTGGGTTTTGCTTGCCCACACCATTCAATGGTGCTGTGAGAACAACCGCTACGAATTCGATTTCATGCGCGGTGACGAGGATTACAAATATCGGTTGGGGGGCGTCAATCGTTTTGTGATGCGCGCAAAATTGACACGGTAAGTTAGTGAATCAAAAGTTCGGAAATTGCACTTCCGAACTTTTGTGTATTTTCAACCACAGATGGGCACAGATAAAAAGGTTATCTGTGTCCATCTACGTTTATCTGCGGTGAGTTTTACGCTTCGGTCACTTCCACATCGTGGGTGATCTCGACCACATCTTTGAGGGTGACGTACACCGAGCAATATTTTTCCTCGCTTAAGATGATCGCCTTCTTCACCTTCTCGGGGTCAAGTCCGCGCCCAATGGCGTGGAAGTGAATATGGATCTTCCTGAACTTCCACGGCGGGTCGTCATCCTGCACGGCATCGGCGCTCACTTTGAGTTCAAGCAATTCCTGGCGCTGCTTCTGCAAAATTTCGACCACATCGTGCGATGAACACCCGATCAGCGACATGACGATAAGGTCTGAAGCGCCGATACGCCCTGCCCCATTGATGGGGAGTTGATGACCGTTACGGTCATGGACTGAAAATTTGGATTCGGTATCCCAGTTTAGATATACAGTTTTTGATGCCATGCCCGCAGTATAGCATGGAAAGCCGTTCCACTTCTTATGGTACGATACGCGCGGAGGCTGTATGGACTTTCTTTGGGTTATTGCATTGATCTTTGCCGGGTTGGAAGCATTTGCGCTTTACAAGCAATGGCACAGGCTCGAATGGCTCGCCAAACCTGCTGTGATGGTCATCCTTTTTATCTGGTTGGTAACAAGCATCGGCTTGGAGGGCGCCGCGCTTTGGTTCGGGTTGGGGATTGTATTATCGCTCGCGGGGGATGTATTTCTAATGCTTTCAATAGACCGCTTCTTCCTCTTTGGGTTGGCGGCTTTTCTGCTTGCCCACATTGCCTATATCATTGGGTTCAACATTCCCTTCCCCGCCCTTTCTGCGTGGAGCATCATCCTTGCCGCTTTCATTGGCTGGAGCGGGGTCAAGACAATCCGCCGCATCCTCACGGCTGTGATCGAAAAGGGACAAAATCGCCTGCACCTGCCGATTCTTATCTATGGCGTGGTCATTTCGTTGATGCTGCTTTCGGCGATGATCAAACTCAACGAACTGACGTGGCATGCGGGGGCATCCCTGCTGGTTGCGGGCGGCGCTTTTCTTTTTTACCTTTCAGATATCGTCCTCGCATGGAATAAATTTGTCACCCCCATCTCAAATGGACGCATCTATAATATTGCTCTGTATCATCTGGGTCAGATCATGCTGATCGCCGGTGTGATTCTACAAATGAAAATCTAACCGCATTTCCCCAAACGATGAAAGCCTTTACTACGCTTAAACTGGAGTAACCATGCCTGCAAATTCCATCCCTGCTGACGAAGTCCGTATTTTTAGCGGCAGTTCCAACAAGCCGCTGTCACAAAGTATTGCCAACGAGTTGGGAATACCGCTTGAGAATACGGTCGTTAAGAAATTCAGCAATGACAACCTGTACCTTCAATTGGGCGCAAGTGTACGCTATCGCCGCGTATACATCGTACAGTCTCTCACTCCGCCCGTGAACGACAACCTGATGGAATTGCTGATGATGCTCGATATTGCCCGTGATGCATCTGCCTCTGAGATCCATGCCATCATCCCCTATTATTCGTTTGGACGGTCTGACAAAAAGGATGCGCCGCGCATCTCCATCACCGCGCGCCTCGTAGCCGATTTGTTGAAGACCTCCGGCGCAACCCATATAATGAGCCTCATGTTCCACTCGCCGCAGGTGCATGGGTTCTTCCGCATTCCCACCGACCCGTTGAGCAGCCGCCCCGTCTTTCAAAAATATCTTGAAGGGCGTGACCTCAGCGGCACAATCATCGTATCGCCCGATATGGGGCAGGCAAAATCTGCGGCACGTTTTGCCAAAAGCCTTAAACTGCCAGTTGCAGCAGGGAACAAGGAACGGGTTTCAGATACCAAGGTGCAGATCAGCGGACTGGTGGGCAGCCAGGTGAAGGGACACAAACGCGCGCTCATCTATGATGATGAGATCGCCACCGGCGGTTCGATTGCCGAGTTGACCCGCCTGCTGATTAATGATGGCGTGGAAGAGATATTGGTGATGTGTACACATGGGGTCTTCACTCACGGCGGGTTGGAAAAACTTGCCGCCATTCCACAGATCAAAGAAATCGTCACCACTGATACGGTGGATACTCCCGCCGAGAAACGCCACCCCAAGTTGACAACGCTTTCCGTAGCGCAAGTCTTCGCCGATTCGATCCGGCGCAATTTCAACCGTGAATCCATTGGCGATCTATTTGTGTATGGCGATGAATAATGCCAAATAAAAAGGACGCTCGCCTGTTGCGGCGAGCGTCCTTTTTATTTACACATCATCTTCATCAAAATCTTCATCGAATTCGCTGAAATCGTCATCTTCATCGAGGGAGAGCAGGTCAAACTTGTTTAACTCTTCATTGAAATCGAGGTTTTCCAACGCGCCTTCGAGAAAGTCCTGAATATCTTCACCATCCGCGTTTTCGAGCAGGCTGAGAATGTAGGCGCGGGCATCTTCGCCGCCGATCTGGCTGATCGCCCAAATGGCAGCCATGGTCACTTCGTCATCCTCTTCTTCATCTTCCAGCATTTGAATGAGGATGGGACCCGCCGCTTCGATGTTTAGCTCACCAGCCGCTTCTGCCGCCGCATAGCGGATGCGCGGGTCGGCATCCAACAGCTTGGCGGTGACACTGCCGTTCCAACGGTTATCGTGTGAACGTCCCATGGCGCGCAAAGCAGAAGATACCCAAAGCGGGTCTTCGCGCTCATACCCCGATTCAAGGATCGCCACCGCTTCATCCCGCCCGGAGTAGCCAAACGCTTCCAATGCCTGGCGGCGGAGTGTGGGGTTCTCATCACTGCGGATGACGGAGATGAGCGTTTCTTCTATTCTATGCAGAAGGTCTTCTTCGAGCTCTTCCAACTCACCCATCAATACAAATTCGCCAAGTAAACGCGCCGCCTGCAAACGCGGAGCGAGATCGGTATCGGCTTGGAAAATGTTGAGGATCTTATCTACAAGCACGGGGTCGTCTGATTCGGCGAGAAGCCCCAAAGCACGGGCACGGACTTCCGCGCTCGCATCCTCCAGCAGCGCTTTGCCAATATCCTCATACGAAACAAGGGTATCTTCGTCGAGGTGTGCGGTCAGCGTATCGAGCAGGAGTAATTTACGGTTGGCTGGCACATTCTTCCACACATCTAAAAAGAGGCGCAGAGATTTGGGGTCGAGGTCAGAATAATATTGAAGGTGTCCCTGCGGGATATCTTTTTTTGAATCGAGCAGGTGATCAAGTACAGATTGAAAGTTAAGTTCGGTCATGTTTTTTTTATGGGAGGGGTAGTTGAGCAGGGTTGACGAAATCCATCACGTTTACAAAGAGCATCAAACCGATAAGGAGCAGCATGGCAATGCCATTGACCATGTTCTCATACTCGGTCGGAATGCGTTTGCGGAAGAGAATTTCAGGCAGGGTAAAGAGAATGCGCCCGCCATCGAGAGCAGGAATGGGGAACAGGTTAAAAACGCCCAGTGAAATACTCAGCAACCCAACCAAACTAAGCACATAGTTGGTGGGCTTGGGCGCTGCCCCTGCGCCTGTAGCTTGCACTGCGGCAACTTCCTGACGGCTGGTTACATCTTCCTGCACAGAAAAGTTGAACATATCGTAAATACCCTTAAAGCCAACAAGCCGCGCCTGATCTGGAGCGATCAACCCTTGAATGAGTGCCACAGGCAGGTACACAAGGGTGGCAGCCTGCAAGGCAGTCACTGTTGCACCGCCGCCAATACTCTCCATCAACGTGGCAGGTCTGGTGGGATACGTTAAACCAATACCAAGCGCACCCTGCTGCGGAGTACGGCTGGAAAGCGGCGTGGCAAAAATTGTCACCAATTCGCCGTTACGGTCAAAGACCATTTCCACCGGCGTATCGAGGTTGGCACGAATAATATCAATGGCGGGTTGAATATCTGTTACTTCCTGTCCATTGATCGAAACAATAATATCGCCAGCCTCAATACCTGCTTCCTGCGCAGGCGAGGCATCTGCCACACTCTCGATCTTTACACTCGTAGAGTTGGGCACACCTTCATAAGCGATCAAAACAGAGAACACGATCACAGCCGTGATCAGGTTCATCAAAGGACCCGCCACAAGCACCCCTATACGTTTCCACGGACCGGCAGCGCCATACCCGCCCGGCACATTCGGGTCGTTTTCACCTTTCGGGCGCACAAACCCGCCCAACGGCAGAGCATGAACGGTAAATTCAGTCCCCTTCCAGGTAAAGAGCGTAGCGATCTTATAAGAAGGCAAACCAAAGCCAAATTCTTCCACTTCAATGCCCGCCCAGCGTGCAGCAATAAAATGACCCAGTTCATGCACAAAGATCATCCCGCCCAACGCCAGGAAAAACACCACCAGCGATAAAAATCCAAATTCCATTTTCTATTCCTTTCACACAAACAGACGTGTTGAATGGATTATATCTTGCATGGGTTAATCTTTTCTAAGATGAAAAGCACCGCCTCTTTCCCCGCTCAAAATTGGCTCGGTTTTCTGCGGGCTTTTCCTACCCGTTTACCCGCTCAAAGCCTTTCTATTAAACGGTCTTTGCCGCGCCGCCAACCCCGGCTACCAACACATTGCCTACACCAGGAATCTCACGCAGACGTTTCTCCACTTCTGCCTTGTACTCACCCAAACACAGCACATGGACGTTTGCACCCGCATCCACGGTATAGCCCACGGGCAGTCCACTGGCGCGCCATTCGCGAACCTGATGAAAAATCTCCAATGTTGCAGCCTGCCAATACATCAACGGCGGCTTCGAGGTCATCATCACCGAATGCATCATGTCCGAGTCGTGTTCGATGATATTTGCGAAGGCTTCAAAGTCCTTATTCAAGATTGCATTGCGGCAAATATCCAATCTTCGATTTGCATCTTCAACCCGCGCATTTTGCAAGGGGCTTGTTCCGGCAAGGGCATGACCTTCCGTCGAGCCGGTCTTCTTGTGCGCAGCATTCACAATGGCAACGCAATCCGCTAGATTCCAATGTTCAGCGGGAGCAATGGAGAATGCATAGGAATCGCTTTCAGCCTCGCCCATTTTCCACTCCACGAATCCAGCCGGAATGGAGCGCGCGGCGGAGCCTGATCCGCGCCGTGCCAACACTGAGAGTTCCGGCTCGCTGAGGTTCAATCCCGCTGCTTTCGATGCCGCCACCGCCAACGCCGCAAACGCCGCCGCCGAAGAGGCGATCCCCGCCCCAGCAGGGAAGTTGTTCTCGCTGGTCACTTCGGCAGAGTCTTTAATTCCAGCCTTTGCACGCACAAGATCCAAGATGTATGAAACCCGCTCCAACCCTTTGCCGGTGACTTCCTGTTTGTTGATGGTTAGCAAATCTCTCTTCGCTGAGTTAAACGAAACAGTTGTACGAGTGAACAATCCTTCCAGGTTCATGGAAATAGAGCCGTTGACAGGCAGGCGCAGGGCATTATCGCAGTTGCCCCAGTATTTGATGAATGCGATGTTGGGGTGGCTGATGGCGGTGGCAGAAGAGGGTTTCATGGGAAATTCTCGTTGAAAACAGGCGTGATTTTGCAAAAAACTAGCGGTTCCCTTGTGCTAACATAGCAGGCTTCAAGTTTTGGGGAAACAAATCAAGTGTACCATGTTGGAAATTGTTGTATTTCATACGCGCAGGGATTTATAATTACCCCATGCCCCGTCTCACCTCTCAACTTCTCGATAACTTCCCCTACTCCAAATATGCCAGCGCGCAAACCATCCAACGCGGACGCGCCTACTACAAAGACGGGCGCGTTGTTGATGTTAATATTTTCAGCGACCAGAAAGTCACCTGTATTGTGGATGGCGATACAGACGAATACACTGTCGAAATTACGATAGATAAAAAATCAGGCGAACTCACTTTTGAGTGCGAGTGTTACTACGCCGAAGAAGGTAACTTCTGCAAGCACATGATTGCCGCCGCACTGGAAGTGAGCGAATACCTGCGCGACGAAGAAGACGATGAAGAATTTGAAGCGCCCACTCCAAAAACAAAAGAACCCACCTACGACTGGAAAGCAAAATTAATGCAAAGTATGGCGCTCATGCCGCGCCAATCTACGGGAGCGAGTCAAGGGAAGCGCTATGCCATCGCCATCATCCTTGAACGCGACCAATATCGTTTCTATAGTTATGGCGGAAACTTGCCCTATTCTTATTCGATGGAACCCTTTGTTATTAAAGAAAGCGAGTGGCAACCATTACAGGAAATAAACGGATTTGACCCTGAGCGTGCGAATCACCTTTTGGAAACTTCCAAAAACTGGATTAAAACAGACGGGCAATATTATCCATCCTTTAGCACAAAGGGATGTCTCAACTTAACACAGGAAGCCCTTTCATTTGTCAGCCTGCTTTTCAATGTAACCCGCATATATGGCGGTCAGGTGGGCAATAATTTATCCAACATGTTGCCCATGCTCGCAAGGCTTAACATTCCAGTATTTCTCGGTAAAACGGACTACAACGCCAAAATCGAACGCCGACTTCACATCCAACCCGACCCCATCCGCATTCAAATTGACATGCAGCAGGACGAGAAAAAACTCAGCCTGCAAGCGGGCTTCGAAAATAACGGAACCTTCACCCACATCCAAAAGAAAATCGAAGTGATGACCCAAAACCCAACCTGGGTTCTCATGGATGACGTCATCGCGCAAATAGAAAACAGCCGCGCCCTCGATATTCTTTCCGCGTTCCCTGTTGAAATTCCCAAACAACAGGTTGACCTCTTCCGTGAAGAATATTTTCCGCTCATCGCGCAGACGTTGCCCATCAAAAGCGACCTCGTCAAATATCAGGACGTTCACGCCGACGCAATCCCGCGCTTGTATCTGCACGACGACAACAAAGAAAAAATATTACGCGCCACGCTTAAATTTGGATACGGTGATTTCACATCACCGCTTGCAAAAGATGAACCCTACGTTCTCGGCAGCATCCCCGACACTTGGGAACTCGTCCGCGTGCATCGCCAGCCTGAGCGTGAAGAATATTTTTATCAACTGCTCACCGACCCCATCTACCGCCTCAAACGTGCAGGCTCGCCGCATCCGCACGGCACGCTCGAACTGCGCGCCCGCGCTCACCCGTATGATTTTCTCATGCACTCCATCCCCGCGCTGCTTCAAGCGGGCTTTGAAATTTACGGCGAAGAGAATCTCAAAACAGGGCGCATCAATCGCAACGTAGCCACCTTGCGCGTGCAAATTTCATCAGGTATAGATTGGTTCGACCTGAAAACCGTCGTCGAGTTCGGCGACCAGCAGGTCAACTTTCACGACATCCGCAAGGCGCTCAAACGCAAAGAAAATTACATCAAACTTGCCGACGGCTCCATCGGGCAAATTCCGCAGGAGTGGCTTGAAAAATATAAACACCTGTGGGGATTGGCGGAAGAAACTGCGGATGGATTCCGCGTTAGCGATTTACATCTCTCGCTGTTGGATTCCCTGCTCGAAGAAGACGCCTCGATTCAGACTCCCCCAGACCTGATTCAGCGCCGAGAGCGTTTCCGCCACTTTGAGCGGATTGCGCCACAGCCGCTGCCCAAAGGTTTCACTGGCGAACTACGTCCCTACCAAAAACACGGCTACGACTGGCTGCACTTTTTACGCGAATATAAATTCGGCGGCATCTTGGCGGATGACATGGGGCTTGGAAAAACGGTTCAGGTGCTCACCTATCTCCAGTCGTTGCAGGAACAGGCTCAGGCGAAGAAAGAAGCGGTTGCTGAGCAAGGTCGAAGCACGGCGCTGCTCGTCGTCCCAAAAAGTTTAATTGCCAACTGGCAGCGCGAATCCGAAAAGTTCACCCCATCCTTGAAATTCCTCGAATACATGGGCAACTTCCGCAACAAGGACGTTTCGATTTTCAACGACTACGATGTGGTCATCACCACCTACGGAACCATGTTGCGCGACATCGAAATTTTGCACAAATATAAATTTCATCACATCATTCTCGATGAATCGCAAGCCATCAAAAATCCGCTGGCGAAGAGCGCGAAAGCGGCGCGGCTCTTGAACGCGGAACATCGCATTGTGATGACCGGCACGCCCGTCGAAAACAACACGTTCGAGTTGTGGTCGCAGTTTGCCTTTCTCAACCCCGGCTTGCTCGGCAGCATGGACTATTTCAAGAGTCAGTTTGCCAACCCTATTGAATCTGCGGGCGATGAGAAAGCCGCCGAACTGTTGCGAAAACTGGTGTACCCGTTTATCTTGCGCCGCACCAAAGAACAGGTTGCGCTCGAACTTCCGCCACGCACCGAACGCATCGTTTACACCGACATGGACTCGGCGCAGAAAAAGTTATACACCCAAACCCGTGAGCGATACCGCGCCGAGTTGATGGGACTGATTGAATCCGAAGGCATGAACAACGCCCGTTTCAAAGTGTTGGAAGGCTTATTAAGGTTGCGCCAGATTGCCATTCACCCCGCGCTGGTGGATAAAAAATACAAAGGCGAAGCGCCCAAGTTTGAAATTTTGTTGGAAACACTGGAAACCCTGCAAGTCGAAAATCATAAAGCGCTGATTTTCTCGCAGTTCGTTGAAACGCTTAAGCTAGTGAAAAAAGAATTGGACGCGAGAAAAATAAAATATATCTATCTCGATGGACAAACGCAAAAGCGCCAAGCCAAAGTGGACGAATTCCAGAACGACCCGAACATTCCCTTTTTCCTCATCAGCCTCAAAGCGGGCGGCGTGGGCTTGAACCTGACCGCCGCCGATTACGTCATCCATCTCGACCCGTGGTGGAATCCCGCTGTCGAAATGCAAGCCTCAGACCGCGCCCATCGCATCGGGCAGACCCGTCCTGTTTTCGTTTACAAAATCATTGCGCGCGGCACAGTGGAAGAGAAGATTTTGGAATTGCAGGAAAAGAAACGCACCCTCGTCAAAAACATCATCGCCACCGAAGCCAGTTTTTTCAAGTCACTCACGCAAGAGGATGTGAAAGGGTTGTTCGAGTAAACGATGATGGAAAGTTATTGGTTGAGCAGCCACTCCGCAACTGAACGGGTCTCGACCTTGATACCGTCCAATAAGAATTCGTTCTCGTTTGCATCCGACAGGATCAACGCGCTTTCAACTTTTACTCCCTTCAGGGCATCGCTCAATGCGCGGATCTCACGCTCACGGGTTGTCGGATTTTCCATGTTCCTGGCAACCTGAATCAGCTGACGCTTTTCGGGGAGATAAAAATCCACTTCATAGCCGCCTGGTGTGGCGTAGTAGTAAATTTCTTTTGTCTGTCGGCGAAGAGCCAGGAAAACCAGATTCTCAAGCAGTTTCCCGGTGTTCGGAGAAAAGCCAAAACCAATTGTGCTGGAAAGTCCGGTATCGATGCAGTACACCTTTTTGGGGGCGATCTGTTGGCGTTTGACCGAAAAATCATACAGGGTCAACGTAAAAACCAGCCAACTATTTTCCATGTAGTCAATGTAGCTCTTAATAGTGTTTACACTGCCAAGGCGGAACTGGTCTTTGAGCTTATTAAATGAAACCATACTGGATGGGTTGCTCATTAGATAAAATGCAAGTTCTTTAAGCGCTGTAACTGCCTCTAAACGGTATCGAGTGGCAATATCGCGATAAAGTACGTCATCATACAACGTGCGCAACAAGGGCAGTTCCGGGTATTTCAAAGCATCCGGTATGCCGCCAACCTGCAAATAAGCCTCCAGCAAATTATTTAGGCGAGCTTTTTCAACCGTGGTCATGCGTTGCAAGTCAGGAAAGGTTTCTTTCTTGAACTGGAGAAATTCCCTGAATGAGAAGGGAAACAACTCAATCGGCACATACCGCCCAGTGAGACGGGTACCAAGTTCACGGCTAAGTAAGGAGGCGTTTGAACCTGTGATATAGAACTTAAAGTCCATGTCCATAAAACGGCGCACAAAATGTTCCCAGCCGGGAATGTTCTGAACCTCATCAACCACGAATATTTTGCGCTCGCCAAAGGTTTCAATCAACACACGGTAAAGCTGATCGGCATCATCAGGCTGGAATCCCAGGAAACGATCATCCTCGAAGTTGACATAATAAAAAGATTCAGATCCCAACTTGTGAGCCATCTGTGCGAGCAAGGTGGATTTTCCCACTCGGCGTAACCCTGAGACGATTACAGCATGGGGTATTTGGGTGGCACGCTCAATCTCTGCAAGTTGTGCGCGTTCAATACCCGTTTTCCTTCCCCAGAAAGCATCGAATTGCTCCAAAAGCATAGTTTTAATCTGTTCTTTTGACCAGCGGGACTTCCAAGAGTTTTCATTCATAATAAAATAATACAGCAAATAGTTTTCATTGTCAATGAAAACTATTTGCTAACATTCTTTTTCTGTCCAAAGCCAAAGAGGATCAGCTTTGGTAAGGAGTCGGTGTGCTTATAAATTTATTATTGTGAAGGGAAACGGTTTGACGGACTGTTATATGGGCGTATCCACCATATTTAGGCAACACCAACCTTGCCGATACCAAATATTGTATTCCCTTGAGATTACATCGCCAAAGCTATATTCGGATGGCTGATGGCGGTGGCAGAAGAGGGTTTCATGGGAAATTCTCGTTGAAAATAGGCGGTTTTTAGGGTGATTTTGCAAAAAACTAGCGGTTCCCTTGAGCTAATATAGCAGGCTTCAAGTTTTGGGGAAGTGAATCAAGTGTACCATGCTGGGAATCTCCTCAGTTGAGAACATATATACATTATTTTTATGCTCATTTGGTTTATAATATAAGCATGAAAATAAAAAACTCTTATTTGATGAAAATCCGCGACCTATTGAAACAGAAGCAAGGTGTTGTATTGGCATCTGATTTGAAACAATTGGGCGTTCCTCATATTTACTTATCTATGCTGGAAAAATTGGGGGAAATCCAGAGAGTATCCAGGGGGGTATATGCAACTTCAGAAACAATTGTGGATGAAATGGCAGTCTTTCAATCCAGGTACAAAGCTGCTATTTTTTCGCACGAAACAGCGCTTTACCTGCATGGATTAACAGATCGCACCCCGCTTTATTATTCAGTTACCCTGCCTTCAGGGTACAACGCTGCGCATGTGAAGAATGATGGTGTGAAGGTCTATTTTGTTAATCGAACCTTATACCCTCTTGGACTTGTCAATATAAAATCGGGGCATGGAAACGACTTGCGTACCTTTGATCTTGAGAGAAGCATCTGCGACATTCTCCGCAGCCGTAATCAAATGGATATCCAGTTTGTGAATGAAGCGCTTAAACAATACGTGCGCCGAAAGGATCGAAATATTACCCTGCTGTATCAATATGCGGTGAAATTTCGAATCGAGAAAATTACAAGAAATTACATCGAGGTTTTGCTGTGAATAACGCTATGCAGTTCAAGGCACGTATCAGAAACCTGGCAACCGTCAATAATATCCCTGCTCAGGCAGTTTTGCAGAGTTACATGCTTGAAAGATTGTTGGAACGCATTGCTTGTTCCAGACACAAAGACAAATTTATTCTGAAAGGTGGAATGCTGATCGCCTCCATTGTGGGTATTGAAAGTCGTACCACAATGGACATGGATACTACAGTGCGAGGCTTTCCATTATCGGAGACCGTGCTTCAGAATATATTGGTGGAAATTTGCGAAATCTCGCTGGAAGATAATGTTGTTTTGTCTGTTCAGGATATTGATGCTATTCGTGATGGTGATGAGTACGGAGGGTTTCGTGCATCTTTAACTGCACAATTTAATACTATTCGTACTCCTCTAAAAATAGACATTACAACTGGAGATATTATTACTCCCGAAGCAATTCAACATACACTCTCCTCAAAAGTTGACGGTAGAACCATTCAGGTTTTGGCGTATAACATTGAGACTGTTCTTGCAGAAAAGGTGGAAACTATTCTTCGCCGCAGCATACTCAATACCCGCCCGAGAGATTTCTATGATGTATATATACTCACAAAGACCCAATCCTTTAATAGAGAAGTCTTCACTTTCGCACTTAGATCTACCGCTGAAAGAAGATCATCTCTCAATGATTTGCAAAACCGGAATGTTATTTTAGAAAATATTCAGTTAGATGCCTCCATGCTTCAGCGTTGGGAACGCTACGCCCGAGATAATTATTACGCTCGCGAAATTACCTTTGATGATGTTATGTCTGTTTTACGATCATTGATTTTATAATCATCTCTGTGGATGATGAAACCGCCTTTATTTTCTCGATTCGAAGTTTTCCAACCGCCATATTTATTCAACACCAACCTTGCAGGCACCAAATACTGCGTCCCCTTGTGATTACATCGCCAATGTTATATTGGGATGGCTGATGGCGTGGGTTTCATGGAAAATTCTCGTTGAAAGTGGGTGGCTTTTAGGGTGATTTTATAAAAAAATTGATGGTTCCCTTGAGCTAACATAGCAGGCTTCATATTTTGGGGAGACAAATCAAGTGCGCCATGCTGGAATTTTGCTACGCATGGCTAGAATAATCTTTTTGCTTATCACTATGACCCAAAGTACTCTTTTATTGATCTCATGTTATTCGAGTCTCCTATCAAACTATTCCATCTCAATACGACTTGGAACGCTTCCCGCCTCGACCCAGGCTTGGGCGGTCTCTTCAATATTTGCCCAGCGGACGAAGGTGTAGCCGTTCATCTCGTTTACAAACGCGGTGATCTCGGCAATGCCATCGTCACTTTCTATGATTTGTAATGTGGTCGGCGCAACCATCAGCGTAAAACTGATAACTGGGTATGTGTATTGTCCATTGGCAATGGATTGAGCGAGTTCGCGACCATCATCCAGTTGGTGTGTGCCGCCTCCCACGCGGATGTATTGTCCGCTTGGGTTATGCGTGGTGTATTGTTCTGCACTGAGCGGAATCCACAGCCCGACAGCGAGATCGTCACACCCGGGGCGATGTCCGGGGCAATTCACGCCACCCCATAGCACTAGCGGAGTCCATGTAAAGCCCTGATAGGTTTGTGGTCCGATACTATTGAACTCGCTGATCAACATGCCCGAAACGACCGAGTTGGGATGCCCGCCCATTTGTGTGATGAGATAAGCGGCTTTGGCGCGGTCTTGCGGACTGTGCGTGTGAACGTCCCATTGCACGCCCAAGGCTTCGGAGGCTTGGATCAATTCGGCGGCGCGTGGCTCACCTTCCAGCCAGCCAATATCTGCACCCACAGACCACTTCATGCCAAGGGCGGTCACTTGTTGCAGAAATGTAAGAAAGGCATCCACATCAGTCCAGGTTTGCGGCTTGGATTCAATATGGGTCGTGCCAGAGATATAAAGCAGGGTGGCGGCAGGCGGATTTGGAGGGGAAGTTTGAACGACAACCGTGCTGACGACGCTTTCAGGCGTAATGTTTGGGTCTACCGTTGATGGCGGGGCGGTTGTGGTGTAACAGGCAAGGGTGGTCAGGGCAAGAATGAGCAAAAAAATCAGCGGACGTTTCATGGGTTACTCCAATTTTATAAAGTACCGCGACATTCATGTCGCAAATTTCGCAAGGCAATCTTGCGCTACTTCTTAATCATCTCCAACACCATTGGCAAATTGACGATGCCGATGCGGTTGTTTTGCGACGCAACATAAATGACGGTTTGCTCATACATTGCCCACATCGCATCTTGCTCGGCTTGCGAGAGTAGCGCCGATTTGAGGTTGGGATCCCAATTCGGGCGTTTGCCACCATCCACATACACGGTCAGCCAGGCAGATTGGGTTGAGAAAAAATCATTGTCGTGCATTTTCACGCCGACGAAATACGGGGCAATACCTTGCGAGTTATGAGCTTCGTTGAGTGCATTCTCAAAAGATGCTGCTGGGTCTGCGCCGATGTTTTGAAAGAGCATGTAGTCGTAATGTTCAGGGCGAATGTATAAGCCTTTCTTTGTATCGCCTAGATTAAGTGCCCGCCCGTGGACGACGGTCATCTGCGCGCCGAGTTCTTTGAAGACGCGCATGAGAGCAGAGTCAACTTCGGCTTCGCTGGAGAGGGACGAGGCGGCATAAGGCGGATACCCGATCAGCGAAGCCACGTATTGATAGCCGCCCGTTGCATCGGTCGTTTGCCCAGTGACGGGG
>Ga0172367_10002407_pt1 | contig 25661 bp, 25 predicted proteins | sample Lak10m_FD_114542 | JGI IMG/M metagenome (GOLD analysis project Ga0172367, IMG submission 114542) | Freshwater microbial communities from Kabuno Bay, South-Kivu, Congo - kab_022012_10m | ecosystem: Environmental > Aquatic > Freshwater > Lake | place: Democratic Republic of the Congo: South-Kivu...
TACAATCTGCTTCCAACAATGTTCAATTCATAGATAACGTCATAGTGTTTCATAGTTCAATCTCCCTTCGCCTTCGCTTCGATATAGCCTGAATACCAAGGTTGATCCGGCGAATCACTTGATGCGTCCGAACATACGTCAAAGAAATAGTTACCGCAGTAGGAATCATATGAATTGATCCCTAGGATGCTGCAAGATACCTTATGCCACGCCTTAAGGTGTTCCCTAGCGTGATCTTCGAACAAAAACACACTGGTATGTTCTTTGGGCAATCCAACAGTACTACCGAACACAGTTACGTGATAAGTGATCATGGTCAAAATCTCCCTTGGTCAACAATCGGTTGAAAACAATCATACGGATCAGATCCTACCATTATGAGATCCAATCTGTCAAATTCAGGATCGTGCGGATCACAAAATGTTCTATGGAATAGCTATTGTGCAAAGTGCACAATATAGTGCGTTAACGCACAATTATCCAACATTATCCAACATTATCCAACATTTATCCCAAATTTATCCCAATTTATCCCAAATTATCCCAAATTTATCCCAAGGACTATAATTTTTGTGACTTTTTTGTGATATTTTGTTAACATAACGTTAACAATTCTCTAATGTTTCTCTAATGTTCCCTTAATCTTCCCTTAATCTTTCCCCATATATGTACAATTTGCACAATAGACATAAGACTGACAACCGTATAGTTAGCTGTCTAGGGTCTGTATAATGTTTGTACAGTATATGTCTATGTTCTGTCTATGTTTTGTACAATATATGTCTATGTTTTGTCTACTCGCACGTGAGCACACATTTTGTCCAGGTTTTGTCCATTGTGCAACTTGCACAACGACCCCCTTCGAGGGCGACTTTACATAAGGCGGGGGGGCTGGCCGGGGGCGGGATATTTAATTAAGTATTATCTTTTAAGAAAAAGGCATTGATTTATAAACATATACAGTTTACCACTAAACAATTAAACTGTCAATGGTTTAAGTTATACATACATATACATACATATAGATACATATACATACATATACATACATATACATACATATACATACTTATACATACATATACATACATATACATACATATACATATAGATACTTATACATATACATACATATAGATACATATACATACATATAGATACATATACATACATATACATATAGATACTTATACATACATACATATACATATAAACATACATACATATACATATACATACTTATACATATAAACATTTATACATATACATATACATATAGATATTTATACTTATAAATATACATATAAATACTTATAAATATAAACATTTATACATAAAAACATACATAAAACTAATAAAAATACAATAAAACATTCATTATTTTATGTTAAACTATAAATATACACATATATCCCCCTTTTTCTTATTTTTATTCTATTATTGGTACCATACATGGAACAAATACTAATTACAATTATAGTTACACTAATAATAAAAAAGTTTTATGATCTAATTAAATCACAATTAGAATGTAAGAGTAAAATCATTGAATTAAAGAAAGAATTACAATTAGAAAGATTAAAGAATGAAGAATTGAATATAAAAAATAAACAATTAGAATTAGAAGTCAATAAACTTAAACAAGATCTATCTACAATCAAAGAAAGATTAACAAAAGTAGAGACAACACAAGAGTTTGTATTGACTAAAGAAAAGGCGGCGTTGTTAGTGATGTCTAATAAACAGTTTGCAGACAATGATAGAAATGCTCTACGAAGAGCGGGTATCTTATTCCACAGATTATCAAGTGGACAGTTTTTAGAATTGAAGAATGAATTACAAAGAAAGAGAATAGAAAACAGACAATATAAGGTAGTTCACATATCTTCTCATGCAAGTAAAGATGGAATAGAATTTAGTGATGTAACAGTGGGCGGGCAAGAGTTATCAGAAATAATGACTGGTATAGATTTACTCTTTTTAGCCTCCTGTTCTAATGTAGAAATAGCAGACAATCTTATAGGTATTGTCAAAAACATCATAACAGTCTATGAAGAAATAGAAGACAAAGATATGCAAGAGTTTGTTTATAATTTTTATAATGAATTAAAGAAAACATTCAACATACTCGAAAGTTATAATAAAGCAATTACTCTAGTTCCACACGTAAGTGAGTATGTTGACTTAAGGACAAGCACATGACATTCAAAAGAGACTTAGACAAAATAGAAGAAGAGAAGAGATCTCTTCTTTTACTCACTAACGAAGAGCGTAATGCGATTGTGTGGGCTGGAAGACTGAGAGGAAAGTCGTTTGAAGAGATTCACATTTTTCTAATAACAAATTATGTTTCACAGTTACCACGTGATTATTCAGTGAGGGATGTTCAAAAAGACTTAAGTTCAGCACTTAATAAATTACAGCCCGCTTACTTAGAGACAGCAGCAGAATTAGTTCAGATAGAAGCACACCGTTTTGATGTAATGTTAGATTCTATTTGGAATAAAGTCACTAGTGGAGACACAAAAGCGGTTGATGCAGCACTGGCAATCAGTAGAGAACGAAGAAAAATGTTAGGTCTTGATGAACCAGATAAAATTCAAGTTGACTGGAAAGTCACACTAGCACAATTGATTCAGTCTGGAGACATCACTCCCGCTGATATTGTGAAAGATTTTGGAGAGGAAGTTCTCACAGAAGTCAATTACAAGTTATTGGAGTTAAATAAATGATTCCAGATTCAGTTTTTAAGCAGGCTAAGTTAGAAAAGATAAAAAATGAATTATCTAAAAGAAGTGCTCTTAAAGCACCGGATAAACCACTATTGTGGTTGATGGCTATATTCCCCACTATCTTCTCAAAACCGTTTGCACAATTCCATGAAGATATGTTTAAGTGGGCGTGGAGTATTGAACTAGAAAAATCATCCCCCCCTTTCGTCTCAATTCTGTCACGTGGTTTTGGTAAGTCTACTTGCGCAGAGTCTGCCACAATTATGTTAGGCGCTATGAGAAAGAGATCTTACTGTCTTTACGTTTCTGCTACACAAGATCTTGCTGACCAGCATGTAGCATCTATTAAAGATATGGCTGAAACACCAATCATGTCATCATACTATCCCATTTTTGCAAAACCTAAATTGAGTAAAGAGGGGCATTATCGTTCGTGGCGTAGAAACAGACTTGCTTTTGGAAATGGATTTACTGTTGATAGTGTTGGCCTTGATAGTGCAAAGCGTGGTAGTAAAATGATGGACAAACGCCCAGACTTGATTGTCTTAGACGACATTGATGAGAAGGGCGACAGTCCGACAATTACACAAAAGAAAATAGATGCTATCTTCACATCACTCTTACCCGCTGGATCTAAAGACTTAACCATCCTAGCAGTACAAAACATGATTATTGATACTGGTATTTTTTCAAGATTGAGTCAAGACGATCCCCCCTTTTTAAAAAACAGAATACTTTCTGGACCCTATCCCGCACTACAAAACTTTAATTGGAATTACAAAAAGGATTCAACTGGTAAAACATTGATTGAAGTCAGTGGAGAGCCGACATGGAAGGGCTTCACACTTGAAAACATTCAAGAAATCATAAACAACATTGGAATTACTGCATTCCAAAGTGAATACCAACATCTCATCGTTGATGAATCTTCAATGTTCAATGGAATTAAATTTCAGAGAATTCCACAATCACAAGTTCCAGAACTTTTTTATAAGGTTGTATCTTTGGATCCGGCTGTTACAAGTAATGATGGTAGTGACAGTCATGGTATCTCTGTAATGGGAGTAAGTGATAAAGGAAACTACTACATTCTTGAAAGTTGGGAAAAGAGAGCAACACCAGAGCTTGCTTTGAGAAAAGCACTTTATTTTTGCATAAAGTATGGAGTTACATTATTGCAAATAGAAAGCAATCAAGGTGGTGAATTGTGGTACAACTTATGGGACAATATAGTTGACCAAACAGGTATGTCAAATGATGATAGAATGCCTGGGCTTGAGATTGTACGTGCTTCAACGTCTACAGGCGGAAAAATGGAGAGAGCAAGTCAAATGTTGATTGATTATGAATTAGGCAAAGTTTTTCATGTAGACAATGATTCAACAAACGAACTAGAGGTTGCACTTATGCGATTTCCTACTCGCAAGCCATTCGATCTTGTCGATGCTACATACTGGTCCTGGCAAGCCTGTAGCAACGCTTCTAGGTGGGTTTTATGACGTTTTGGTACTGCACTACCTTAAAGGGTTTTTCGTTGAATCTAGGGCCCTCTACGCCCGATAGCGGGCATTCTAGGAAGGGAGTCTAGGAATGTTAAAAGTCTTCAGTTTCGGCGGTGGTCGTCAGTCAATGGCTGTCCTTGTTCTTGCTTCGCAAGCCATTTTAAAATACGATGCATTCCTTTTTTCAAATGTAGGTAATGATGCAGAAAATCCAGATACAATAAAGTATTTTAATGAGTATGCACTACCGTTTGCACAAAAACACAATCTTAATCTAATTGAAGTCAGTCGTATTCCTACAAAAGGTAGAAACAAAGATAAGTCTGAAAGTCTTTACCAAAATTTGATTTTTGAAAATAGAAGAACGATTGAAATTCCTGTTCATATGAAAAATGGTGCACCAGGAAGAAGAGCGTGCACACATGAGTTTAAGATAAAGGTTGTAGGTAAATGGTTGAGTAAACATGGTGCAACCAAAGAAAATCCTGCAATCACTGGTATTGGAATATCTTTAGATGAATTTCAGCGTGCAAGAAATAAAGCCTACTATGATTGGCAAACACTAGAATATCCACTATTAGACTTAAAACTTACAAAAGATGATTGTATTAAAATAATCAAAGATTCTGGATTGCCAATTCCACCAAAGTCAGCCTGCTGGTTCTGTCCTTTTCATACAAACGAAGAATGGATAGACTTAAGAATCAAAAAACCAGAATTGTTTCAGAAGGCGGTAGACTTAGAAAAAACTTTGAATGAACGAAGAAAAATGTTGAACAGAGATGAAATATATTTAACACAATATGGAGTGCCACTAAATGAAGCTTTTGATTATCAACTTAAATTTTTTGATGAGAGTGTTGAGCTTACTTGTGACACTGGCCATTGTTTTGTTTAATAGAAAGGTTTTTTGATGAATAATTTATTTTTTGGTGACAATCTTGAAGTAATGAAAACATTTCCTGACAATACTTTCGATAGTGTTGTTACTGACCCACCATATGGAATTGGATTTATGAATAAAAAGTGGGACAGTCTTGACAATGATTTTCATTTTAAGTGGGCCAGTGAAGTTTTAAGAGTAATCAAGCCCGGTGGGCATATGTTTGTTTTTGGTTCACCACGAACATACCATCGTTTGACTGTTGCAATAGAGGATGCAGGATGGGAAGTCAGAGATTGTTTGATGTGGTTGTATGGAGAAGGTTTTCCAAAGTCTATGGATGTGGCGAAAGCCATTGATTCTTTTTATGGAAAGAAGGGTGAATATGGAGACTACAAAACGCAAGAGCATGCAATTCCAAGAAAGCCAGCAAACCAAAGAATGGAAGAGGGATATCAACGACCTTGGAGAGATGATAAAGAGGCAGTGGAAAGAAATCTCAGAGAATATATTCCAGAAACAGAGGAAGCTAAAGGTTGGCAAGGATGGGGGACTGCGCTTAAACCAGCATGGGAGCCTATCATACTAGTAAGGAAACCATTGTCTGAAAAGACAGTTGCTGCAAATGTAATCAAATATGGAACAGGCTCACTGAATATAGGTGAAAATAAAATTTACACAAAATCTCTTGAAAACACTGGAAGATGGCCTGCTAATTTAATTTTAGATGATGATCCATATATCATTAGCCAGTTACCTAAAAATAAATCAAACGATCGAGTGAGAAGAAACACTGTACCAAACTTTGGTTCTCAAGCTGTTTATCATAAAAGTAAGATTGTTTATGCAACAGGATTCAAAGACGAGGGGTCTGTTGCAAGATTTTTTTATTGCTCTAAAGCAAGTAAAAGCGAAAGAGAATTTGGTCTAGACAATTTTGAGTTTTCTATTGTAGATGACGGTAGAGACAAAAAGATTGACAATCCTTACTTAAGAGGAAAAACTGAAAGAAAAAACATTCATCCAACAGTCAAGCCAGTAAAATTATTAAGATATCTTGTTAGATTGATTACTCCAACAGAAGGTAAGATTTTGGATCCATTCATGGGAAGTGGAAGCACTGGAATTGCTTGTGTGTTGGAAAACAAAAATTTTTTTGGAATTGAAATAGAAAAAGATTATTTCGATGTTTCGCAAGCAAGGATTGCGCAAGCAGAAATTGTGCAAAGTTCGTTAGACAATCAGGAGAACAAACAATAAATGGCATTTGATACAAAGATTTATACGCCCACTGTTGGAAAAGCGATTTCACTAGAACAATTCAACAATGAGGCATTATGGAGGGATGCTTATACTTCAGAGTATAGAGACAAACAAGGAGAAATTCAAAAGTCAAAAAGATACAAGTCTTCTATTGCAACACTATTTCGTTGTATTGATATTCGTGCTGGCACTGTAAGTCAAGTGCCATACTCAATCTATAAATTGAGTAACAGCAAAGAGGTTGCCACAAACAACAATTTTTGGAACAACACAAAATTTCAATGGTTATCCGATTTTCCAAGATTGATGTACCTTACAGAAGCATCAATTCTTTTAACTTCAGAAGCATTCTGGCTTAAACAGACTTCAGCAACAAACAAAACACTAGGATTCAGATGGCTTGCAACGCCATATATTTCACCTATTTATGATACTCAATACGGAATTACTGGATTTAAAAGAGAATTGAATACAGGGTCAATGGAAGAATTTAATAAAAATGATATTGTTTATTTTTATACACAAAATCCACTAGGTGAAATTATTCCTGATATGCCACAAGCACTTAGTGCTGCTATGAGTGCTAACGTTATTTTCAATTATGAAAAGTTTGTTGAAGAGTTTTATAAGCGTGGTGCGGTCAGAGCAACAATCTTGAAAGTTGACCGTTCTGTTGCACCGAAAGAGAGAGCAAGATTGAGAGAATTTTGGCAAAACTTTCTTTCTGGAACAACAAATGCTTATGCAACAGAAGTTATTTCTGGGGATGTTTCTGCTGAAGTGATTGGAGAGGGTGCGGGTGACAGTGAAAAAACAGAAGTTTTGAGAGACAGAAGAAAAGATATTGCCACTGGCATGGGTGTGCCATTTTCTTTGTTGTTTGGTGATTCTTCTGCAAGCTATACCGCAGGACCAACAGAAGAAATGAATTTTTTGAAATATACAATCAGACAGAGAGTTGAATTGATTCAAAATCAATTGAACGAACAGTTTTTTCTTGAAAATGGTTATAGAATCAGATTCTTTGTTGAGCATATGCCAGCATACAAAGATTTTATTTCAAGTCAATTTGATATGTTCAAAAAACTTACAGACTCTCTTCTTCCAGCATCGCTTGCTGCAAAATTATCTGGCATTGTTTTGCCAGATGATATCAGTTATGAAGATATGGACAAGTATGTTGCAGAAGAGCGTGAAAGACAATTCAGAGAGAAAGAGCGCATTGTTACACTCAACTCTAAAATTCAAGAAAACAACGGACAAACTCCAGACAATAGCGATCCAACAGAAGACAACAACATGAAAGATTTTTATGAAGAATTGAAAAAGTTCAAAAAGTGGTTGAAGAACAATAAAGGTAAAAAAGAACTGTCGGAATTTAAGGCGGAATTTTTGTCTGACCGTCTGAAAGAGGCTTTGTCCTAAAACGCAATAGAATCGATTCTAGGGGGTCAAAATGTCATTTGAGTATCTATGTACCAAAAGGATGCTATCGTTGAATCTAGGGGCCTTCTTGCCCGATAGCGGGGCATTGTAGAAGCATGCCTACAAACCCTGTTATAGTTCAAGTTATCGGAGCGGAAAAAGTGCAAGCGGCGCTTACACTTGCCCAACGTAAAGTTAAACTTACAACAGTAAATTTAACAAGAGAAGCAGGGCAAATTTGTCTTGCTGGTATTAAAAGTTATCCTGCTAGTAAGTACACGGACGATTGGAAAAACAGAGTATACACTTTCTTTCCTTTTAAACCACCACTAACAAAAAAAACTTATGAACGAACAGGTACGATGCAAAATTCATGGAAGGGTGGTATTAGAAGAGATTCTTCTGGAGGAGGGCCTCGTGGAGGGGGAATAGTGTCATATGAAATTTATCAACAAAATCTTATAAACCCAAAATCTGGTAAAAACAAAGAAGGTAAAAGTGTACTAGAATATACACAATATGTAATAGGTGATGAACAAATAAAAAGACATAAAGGTTATTGGAGAAAAATTAGTAAATGGAAGCAAATGTTAGAAAAACACATTCAAAAAATTTACAAACAATCTTTTAACATTGATTTTTCTAGTTAAAAAATAGTATTTCATCAAAGAAATCCATTATAAACTTTTTACTTTCATCGTTAAATTCTATAAACACTCCAAAATTATTATATTGTAATGTTTTACTTCTAAATGCTTTGGCAATCAATGAATTGTCTATAGATTGTATACATTTGTGTGCTCTATATGGGAACGTTTGTTCACTACCTTCTATGTTAAGAAATTCACCTGCAAGAAAAAAATCAGATTGAAAACTGACAGTCACAATCTTTCTTTGTCCAATCATTCCAAACAGTCTTTCATCATAATTGAATGTGCAAAAATTATAAGTGGTTATTTTGTTAAACATAAGATTCCTTTATATGTTATACTTTTATTAGAAGTCTAGTAAGACTTCAAGGAGAAAAATGATGATTAAATTTGTAAGTGAAACAGAAAACGACCTTATTTTACAAGGAATGGGTGTTGTTTTCAACAAATATGATTTAGATGGTGAAGTTTTTACTAAAGAAACAAACTTTTTTATAGATGCTGTCAATTATGTTCCCGTTCTTTACGGACACAACAGAAAAGAAATTACTGAAGTGTTAGGTAAAGCTACTATATCTAGTATAACTGAAGAGGGAATTCTTTTTGACATTATTATTCAACGAAGTAATAAATACTTCAATCTTATCAAAAAGCTTGTTGAAGTTGGAAGACTTGGATTGAGCACTGGTGCTTTGCCACAGACAATGGAAAAAGATGGAAACATTATTAAACAATGGCAGATAGGTGAAATTAGTTTAGTAGAGAATCCAGCAGAACCATCTACAATCTTTACATTACAAGAAATTAAAAACTTCTCAGAGAGTTCTTCAGAGAGTGCACTTGCGCTAGAAGAGCTAGAAGAAGATAAAAATATAAAAATTGAAATTATAGGAGAAGAAAATAAAATGGATACGAATGTTATTGAGAATGCCAATGAAACGCCCGTGAAGGCAGTCACGCAAGATTATGATGCTATTTTTGCTAAGTTTGAAGATAAGCTTAGTAAGATTATGAACATCATTGAAAACACTCCGGTTGCTAAGGCTGGTTATGTTACTCAGGATGGCGGTGTTGCTGACAAAAACATTAAAAGTTTTGGTGATTTTCTTGTTGCTGTGAAGCGCAACGACCACAAACGTTTGACTGAATTGTACAAGACCACGAAAGACTTGGGAGAAACTCCCGGTAGCAGTGGTGGCTATCTTGTTCCTACTGAGTATTCCACTAGCCTTATTCAGGTTGCTGCTATGGAAAATCAGATTTACAGTCGTGTTCAGAAAGTTCCTGTTTTGAGAAATAGTGGAACGTACCCTGCACTTGACCAGTATTTCACGCCTACGGCTGGTGCTGGTGAAACTTATGGTGCTGGTGGTGTAAAAACTAACTTTACTCAGGCTGGACAGGAATTCACTGAGACTGAACCTGCTTTTTCTACGCTCGAATGGCGTTTGAATAAGATTGGTGGGTTTACTGAAGTGGAAAATGAATTGCTGGAAGATTCTCCCTTTGCAATTGAAGCACTGTTGCGTGGTTTGTTCCAGGTCGCTATTGCCGCAAAGAATGAAAGAAACATTCTTCGTGGAAGTGGGCTTGGAGAGCCTCTCGGCATTCTGAATTCTAATGTTGCAATCGGCGTTAGCGACGAAACCACTGGCAAATTCAAGTGGGAAGATGTTGGCAAGATGTATTCCAAGTTCAAGTCGATTGGTGGTCAGCCTACGTGGATTATTCATCCTTCTGTTTTTCCCCAGTTGATGATTATGAACAACAGCACTGTGACTGCATGGCAAAGTAGCTTGAATGGTGGACCCATGAATTCTTTGAATGGTTATCCAATCATTGTTTCTGAACACATGCCCCAGTTAGGTGCAAATGGTGCTGTTATGCTTGCAGACTTGACTTCCTATGTTATGTGGGAAAAGGCTGGCCTTACTATCGCTTTTAGCGATCAGGTTGGGTTTAAGCGAGATGTTGGTACTTGGGTTTTCCGTCAGCGCAACGATGGTAAGCCCTGGTTCAAGTCTCCCATCACTCTGGCTGGCCCTGGAAGTGCTTATACTGTTTCTCCCTTTGTTTACATTATCAACGATTAAGGAGAATGAATAATGAATTACGAGTCTCTTCTTACTGAAAAGTTCACTGTTGTTGCAGCAGTTCAGCCCCAGGCTGTCACTGCGGGTGCAACTGGCGTTCTGACTGGTGCAATTGATTGTGCAAATTACACTCAATTGCTTGGTGTTTTACTTAGCGGAACGCTTGGAGCGTCTGGTACGCTTGATTTTAAGGTGGTTGCTAGTGCAACGTCGGGCGGAACGTACGAATTGCTTACCGGAAAGGCAATTACTCAACTTGTGAAAGCGAGTAATGACAATGATATTGCTGCTATCGAGGTTGATGCACACGAGGTTTTGACCGCAGGTAAGCGATATATTAAATTCAATGTCGTTGCTGGTACTGCAAACGCTACGTCTGCTGCTGTTGTTCTTGGCGCACCAAGAAATTATCTGGCAAGCGATGTTAAGAGTGCAGACCTTATTCAGGTTGTAGCTTAAATGTTAAAAGAGGAGAGGGACGAAAGTCCCTCTCATTCTAATTATGACACAACCTGCTTTATTTTATCAAAGCTTTACACATAACAAAAACCCAATTACATCTGGCGTAGTTACAGTTAATGTTTATCGCATAGAAAAAAGCACGGGCACAGTCACACAGATTATTACAAACCAAACTGCTACAGAAATAGGAAACGGAATTTATTTTTACAGAATATCAAATGCAGATGACATCACTGATTACGATTTTACTGCATCTATGGCAATCGCCGGTAATGCTGACGAGCACGTTAAGTATTCTTTTATCAATCAAAACAATACTTCTATTTCTAGTGCAGTATGGGAAAAAAGTCTTTCTGGTTACAGTCAAACCCAGGCAGGTTATTATCTTCTTAAGTTAGCAAATAATCAAGTGAGTCTGTTGCAATACTATGACCCTCAAGAGAAAACAATTACTGTTGTCTATGGCGATGATTATTTATCTTCTAATGGTCGTGCAATATCAGTTACGAGCAATTACGTTTTAACTGGAAATACTGTAAATTTAATCGTTAAAAACAACAGTCAAGTTTACACAATTCCATGCACGATAGTTTCCGCAAGCCTTCTTAACATTGAATTAACTTCAACACAAGTAAATAACATTGGAATAGGAAACTGGGATTTTGACCTTGAAATTACAACCGCAAGCAATAAAAAGATTACTGAGATCCAAGGCAAGCTTTTAGTAATGAAAGATGTAAGGTGAAAAATGAAATATGTTGCAATGAAATTTTTTAACAATTTTGTTATTGGAGATGAAGTTCAAAATCCACACAATTCATGGATTGACAGTGGTCTTGTTTCTGCTGTAGAAAGTCCTTCTGATTTTGGTGAAAAAGTAAACGAGTTTGTTGAATCTTTAGACCCAGAAAAGAAAACACAGAAAAAGAAAAATGTATCCAACCCTTAAAGATTTGAAGTCTTATCTTTCAGTCGCAACCGCAAAAGATGATTCTTTGTTAACAGAAAAATTGAATCAGGCAATCATTACATTTGAAAATGTTACTGGTGGAAGGAAATTTGTTTCTGAAGCACTTACAACTAGAATCTTTTATTCTGACCAAAGAAACATAAAAGACAGTAGAACGTTTTTCTTTTTAGATGATTGTTGTCATGTTCAAACACTGACAATCAATGGTAATATAGTTAATCCAAACCATTATATTGTTAAAGACACATACGACCTTCCATTGACAAAGATTGTTTTGCTTAATGTTTGTCCATATGATTTCAATAATTACTCAACTACAGAAGATTTTTCAACGATTCAGATTGAAGGGCACTGGTCTTACTCACAACAATGTCCGTTAGATGTTCACGGTTCAATTATCAGACTTGCAGCATGGCTTTACAATCAGAAAGATAATGCAACTGACTTCGATAGGCCTGTTTCATTTACAATGTTGACTTCATTACCTGTTGGTGTTCCTGCTGACGTTATCTATAATGCTAAAAGATATATGAGGCTTTTTTGATGCAAGAAATAATCAATCAGTTATATTCATTAAGGGTTGCTGGTGTAAGTCTTCATCTTGAGAGTGCTCCATTTACTTTTACTACTGCAAACTTTCCAACACTATTTATTCGCAACATTACGTTTAATATGAATTACAATTCAACACTTAATAATTCTAGAAATGTCAGCACTATAAGTTGTGAGTATGTAATCATCGTTGAACCAATCAAACAAAATAAACCACAGAAAAATTATCAAACGAGTAGAGAGTTGATGGTCAATTTTGTCAATGCAGTAGAATCTTCTGAATTTCAATTGAATGTTAATTCTGTGAACATAAAAGAAGATTTTGAAATGACTGAAGAGAGTGTGTTTTTTGTTATTGTTGCAGAAGTCAACTGTAACATTTAGGAGAAAATAAATGGGAGTATTAAGTAATAAAACTAGAATTTTATATGGTTTTTATGATATGTCTGGTGACACTTACGAATGGGAGGTTGCACAGACTGTTGGAGAGCTTGAAAAGACTGTATTGTCTAGTACTGCAATGGAATACATTCCAAATATAGTGGAAGGCAATTTGACTTTCAGTGGTTATTTGAAGGTAGCGTCAGCAAGCACTGTTGAAAGTAGATTGAATAACCTTCTTAACACTGAAACAGAAAATGTTGCAGTATTGTTAGATTATCAGACTTTTCCGTCTGCATCTATTGTTTTTCCAAGTGCTTTTAACAACACTGTAAATTTTGGTGCGTCTGTTGGAGAGTTGTTGACTTTCAACGGTGGAATCAGATCGAGGGGAGTCATTACAAGAGGAAACACAATCTGTTATTCAAGAACAGCTTCAACTGTAGGTGCAATTCCTTCCGTTCAAGTTCCATCTATCGCAGCATCAAATACAGGAAACATCTTTTTCTTTTTGCACAATCTTACTGGGGCGTTTAGTAGTAGTGCTGTTGTTGCAATCCAATCTAGTCCAGACAACACTACATTCACGACAAATGCAACATTTACTACAAACGCTCAGCAAAGTATGGTTGCTGTAACAAGCCCTGCTTACACAGGAAGTTACATTCGTGCGAATGTGACTGACCTTGGTGGGGCTACATCGATTATTTACTCTGTAATTGTTTCTAAAAATTAAGGAGAAAATGAATAATGATTAAAGCTAATAATAATGTTAGAGTAAAATATGGCGGTACTGTCATCACAGAATACTTAAATGAATTTGAGCTTGCGACCACAATCGCTGAAATTGAAACTACACACCTTGCGTCCACCACCCAAACTTATATTCCTTCTATGACGGAATACTCTTTAAGTTTAAGCGGGGATTGGAGGAGTGCTTTTGATACAATCTTTGGTCCTGATGCTATTACTCCAACGTTGAGAACTGTTGTAATATCTTTTAGTGATGGTAGCGGTAGTGCAGGTAGCGTTGCAATTTATACTTGGACAACTAATGCTTTTATTACTGGCTACAACATTTCTGCATCTTCTGGTGATAAAATTACTCATTCTGCAACATTGAGATTGAGTGGAGCACCTACAAGAACAACAGATACTGCTTTACCTGCTTAAAGAAAGGATTTTTAAGTGAGATATTTTATTGATTTTCCAGAATACACTGACTGTTTTGTTGAGGTTGCTGACCAATGGACGTTGAAAGAAGTAAATGAATTAGCAGCATCAGACGAAGAAAGCTATTTTGACATTCTACGTAGAAAAACTTTATCGATTTTACTTCGTGATGTCAATGGGCTTGAATTGAGAGATGTGAGTAAGCTTGATAAAGATTTTATTGAAAACATTGATGTTGCTGTTGCTGGATTTCTCGGCACAGTGCTTGTAAAGCACGTTAGAGATAGAAGAAGCCTGGGGGGTTCGAGCGTGCTTCCACAATCTTCCACATCAGAGCGACAAACAGTGAAGAAGTAATCAAAAAAATTGAAGAAAAGGGTATCTCCATTCCACCAATGGGAGATGCCCTTTTTGACAATTATTTGCTTCAACATTTTCCAGGTAAAACACTCGAAGAGTTAGACAATATGGATGTTTTACGTTGGATGAGAGCTATGGACGCACGCAATATAGATAGTGTGGAAGAAATAAGAAAAGAGCAAATAAAAGGGAAAAAGAAAGCTTCTGACATTCCTGATAAAGTTCTAAAACAATTCCTGCAACATGATGAATTGTTTGAGGAGTTTGAAAATTATTTAAATGGCAAATAATATAACTTTAGTTATACAAGCAAAAGATAATGCAACCAAGGTTCTTTACAATGTTTCAAAGAGCCTTAATAACCTGTCGGCTGGGAATGCTTCTGCTAGTATAAACAGTTTGAATACTTCTATCATGGGTCTTGCTGGTGCAGCAAACCCATTGTTAGCACTAATTGCTACAACTACACAGGTTATTGGTGCTTTTAACGATCTTGCTGTTGCTGGTGCACAATTTGATAGACTTGAAGCTGGTGCAAGTTCCCTTGGTAGACAATATGGAATGACATCCCAAGACATTATCAACGCTGTAGACAAAATTACTCAAGGAACATTGAGTCAAAGTAGCATTCTTCAGCAAGCTAATCAGGCAATGTTGTTGGGTGTTGCGCACTCTGAAGAAGAATTGACAACACTTGCTGCTATTGCAGCTGATAGAGGAAGAAAAATGGGTATCAGCATGGAGAAAGCTTTTTCCAGCATTGTGCTTGGTGTTGGTCGTCTTTCTCCATTGATTCTTGACAATCTTGGTATTATTCTTGATGCTGATGTTACTTACGCAAAGTATGCTAAAACAATTGGAAAAACAGCAGATTCTCTCACTGACATGGAAAAACGTCAGGCTTTATTGAACAGACTTAAAGATGAAATGAAGTCTGTCGGTGAAGTTCCAATGGATGATAAAACTTCATGGGAAAAGCTTGCTGCATCAATTGATAACGCCACAGCTTCACTTGGTACGTGGATCAATGAGTATTTGAAATTTAATAAGGTTGTCGATGCTACTGCGGATGCAATCGAAGGTTTTTCTGACAATTTAAATGATACAATGCTTGTTGGTGTAGAAGGTTCAAAAAAAAGGATTGAAGAATTAACAATAGAATATCACAAGTTTCAAGGAGAACTTATTGCTATTCAAAGACTTATAGCAACATCTGACCCAAATGATTTTATTGACATTCGTGCATCAGAATCGATCTCAGAAGGTATGCCACCAGAGTCTTTTCTTGTTTCACAATTAGAAGCAGAAAAAAAATTAAGAGAAGACATGAAAGGTATTCTTTCAGAACTTACTAGATTGGAATACGACATTTCTACTATGACTGCCGTAAACCAAAAACAAGAAGAAATGAGATACTATGCAAAAATAAAAACGTTAGAAGTGGCTATCAAAGAAGAAGAAGAAAATCAAGCAAACATTTTATTACAAGAAAGATGGAACAAGCTTGTCAGTGAATATGCAACACTAAAAAATGTTTCAAAACATGAAGCAGAATTACTTGCTCAAGCATTATTTGATGGGCAAGAAATAACGGACGATCTTGTTAGAAGTTTTGGTGCTCTTGTTGGCCGATTGACAGAAGCCGAAAAGAAAGCCAAAGATATGCAAAATGCAATTGAAGGAATACAAGGTGGCGTTAGAAACGCTGCTATTCAAGCATATATTGCCACAGGATTCAATGAAGATGTCTTAAATTTATATCAAGCACAAAAAATGGAATTACAGGGAGCAACAGCAGAATTACAAGTAATGGGCTACTCTGAAGACGAACTAGCATTCAAGGTTGCTAAAGTTCAAGATGAACATACTTCTGTTTTTGAAGAAATATCAAATAGTGTTAAAGAAACTGAAAAACTTAAGAATGTAACCACCAAAGTTACAGAAGAATATACAAAATTAGAAGGTATTGTTGGTGGAATTGTTGGTGGATTGTATGAAGACATTGGTGGTGTAAAAGTTGAAGACTTTTTGCCGTATGAAGACGCACCAAACGAGGCAGCAAGAAGAATTGCTGATGTAATGGTGAAGGGTTTTGACAGTCCTTGGGCATCTTATTTCAAAGATTCTTTTCCTGAGCTTTTTACAAAATACTCTGACTTGGCTGGTGGAGATGTAAAGAAGGCTGCTGGCCTTCTATTAAAAGACTTTCAGTCTGGTCTTGTTCCAGAACTAATTGATAAAGAGAAAGTCAAAGATCTCGCCAAAAGAATGTTTATGGCTGACCAAGCATCAAAAGCAATGGTTGATGAGATTGCTAAAGATTTAGCAAAGGAATTAAACATATCTATCGAGGAAGCAACAGGTGCTGTATCTTCTGCTGCTGGTGTTAAAAAACCATTGTCTGGTGATGAAATTAAAAAGATTATTAGTGAAACAAAGCTAACACCAACATTTGATTTAAGTTCATCTAAAAGAGATTTTGAGCAAGCCGCAAAAACTTCTGGGTTTGCTGACCAGAATGGTAAAGTTTTTGTAAATGTAACGGCAATGATAAATGAGATTAAAAAGAGCGATGAATTGCCTGCAAGTGCATTTACAATTACAACAGGATTAAAGTTTCCAGAAGAGGATGTGATTCAACTAGCATTAAACATTCATTATCCTTCACTTTACTTAAACACAAACTTAAAGATTACAAAAGAAAATCTTGATGGCTTTACTGCAATCTTGAATTCTTTGATGGAAACAAACCCTGCTTTAATTTACACAAAATTCCAACTGTCGAATATGGCAGATTTTGTGTATCAGACACAAACACTTTTAAACATGCATAAGGTTACATTACCAATTGACTTTTTGTCTGCTACAGCAGAACAATTTTCAACAATGTTGGCACCATTTGCAGACCAGTTAAAAAGTTCGTTTGAGGGAGAAGGTGGAATCGCAGTCAGTGTCGCAAAAGCACTTGAAGATTCAATGATGAACAATCAAGACATTCTTGAATTTCAAGGAATTATGTTTGCTGCACACTTTTTCAATGGATTCTCTAATAGTGGTGTTGGTCGTTCTCTTGCGTTTGAATTGAACAGACAATTAAGTGAATCAGAAAGTTTGATTGAAGTTTCTGGTAAAACATTCGGAGGAAAATGGGGACAGTCGTTTTTAGAGATTGTTGGCCGTGACGTTCCGTTTGAATTACTTAAAATTCTTGTAGATCTTGTTACACCGGAAGTCAAAAAGAGAGTAGCAGAGGAGAAAACAAGACAATGACAATTAACGGAACAAATGTTGTAGACCCTTTTGACGTACAAATAACTAGAGCTGAATTGGCATCATTGTCAAGAAGCATAGATGGCACACAATACGTTGAAAGTTTTAATAGTACACTAGATAAAAATATAAATATCGTTTGTCAATGGAGAACAATTACATCATCAGAAAGAAATACCCTTAAAACACAATTAGAGAATTGTATTTCTACGGCACGTACTATTGTTTTACCAGATACAAATACAAATTACACAATGAGACTTGCTCCAGAAACTCCAGTAATTGAGACAATTGTTCGTGTTGCTGGAGGTTGGAGATACAATGTTCAGGCAGCATTTGTTGGTGTTGTATGACTTCTAAAACACTATCAGTTTTTTTAGGAATAGATTGGGCAAACAGTGGAGGAGATGGTACTGATGAAAGTTCACGTATTGAAGAAATTAGTGGAAATGAAAGTCTTTCTGCACCAGATGAGGCAGTTTTTAGTGAAGGCGGATACATTCCACAGATATCTTTTTCTCTAATAAACACTGATGGAAGGTTCTCAACAAATAATGCTTCCTCGCCAATCTACAATAACATAAGAGATGGAAACTTTTTTCAAAAGAAGGTTGTTGTAAAACTAACAATCAATTCAACACAGACTGTTATTTTTAGAGGTTCAATCAAGTCACTAGATGAAACTTTTGGCACTTACAATAACACAAATACTGTAAAGATTGTTTGTCGTGGTCAAGAAGATATTTACAAGAATGTCAAATTGTCTAGTTCTCTCAATGATTCTAGGTCAAACTTTCTCACTCAACGAGATGAATCTTTAATTATCAGTTCTATACTGGAAGGTATTGGCATTACAGTCCAACAAATGTCTTTAGACAAAGGATTGTTTATCATTCCTTATTTTTGGTTAGACAATGACAGTCCAATAGAAGATTGCTGGAGAATTGCATCAGCATGTGGAGGAAGATTTTATTATAATTCACAAGATGGAAAGTTTTATTACAAGAATGCTTTTTACTATGCTTCTTTAGGTGCTTCACAAGAAACATTTACTCAAGCAAATGTTGGTTCTGCTATTTTTGATGGTGTTGACAAAGATTTAATCAAAAAAGTTAGAGTGACAACAAGAAACAGAAGAATTGGTAAAGTAGATGAAATTTGGTCTAATGATGAGGTGTTTTCTATTGCGCCGTATGCAACAAAAATAATTACAGCAGAACTGTCTAACCCTCTGATTACATATACAGGATATGAGTTTAGGCCAACTACATTTAGTGGTTTTTCGCTTAGCAATGTAACAATTGGTGCTGAATCTTACTCTAACAAGATAGTTTTGACAATATACAATGGCAATACAAACAATAATGTTGCTTATGTTAAAGAATTAAAACTTTTTGGGCAATTATTAGAACCATCTGAAACAATTATTTATGAAAGAGAAAGTAATTCTGCTTTCTGGTCAACAAGAAGTGGAAGTGAAAAATCTTTATCCTCCAATCCTTACATTCAAACATATGCTCAAGCAAAATCTATTGGTGACATCATTTTTGACAGACAAACAAAGTATAATTCTGTTTTAAGAATAAATAATTATCTTGGTAATCAATTTTTGAGAGTTGGAAGTAGAGTAACCGTAAACATTCCTAATCGTGCAAGTGGTGACTTTTTTATTGTTAAAGCAGACTGGGCAATCAATTCCAGTGGTCTTAAGCAAAACTTTGAATTATTGTCCCTCTCTGGTATTTACGGACAATCACCAGATTCTTATTTTATTATCGGCACAAACAAAACAGCCGACAACAAAAAACTGTTCTACTGATAGTGTGTCCGTAACTATTCAGTAGGACAGTGAAAAGGATAATAATGAGAAATTTTATTGCACCACCATATTTTCAAAACGGCAATCCATTGAATGCCTATGGTGTCAATCAAATAATTGAAGCAACAAACGCACTTGAAAGTGAATTTTTAGACTTTAAAATGTTGCGTCCTAAAATGTTGATAAAGGAACGGATGAGATCAATTGATTCTTTAAATGACAGTAAAAATGGTTTTGTTTTACTTAAAAACTTTTCACATTTAAGGGTTGCTGGAAATTCTACTGATGGAAACGTTATAAGAGTTTATTTAAGAAGAGTAGGAAAAAATAATGTTCAAATAGGTGAAGCTACTACTGCCTCTTCAGGTTTTGATATTAACATTCATCTAAACAATCTAGATGGAGATACACCAAATGCTGGTGAAATTTACATTATTTATCTTACTTCATCACTTGAAGATATAGATACAACAATAAATTATATGTACGAATACAATTTCACTCCAATTACTAAAATTGAAATGTCCACCATAGATGGTCAAACAACTATAGACCAAACACATTTGAATAAGTTTGTCGACAACATTAGACAATTGCCAGAGCTTGCACCAAGTAATCCACCATTTCGTGGTGTTGGTGGTAGAGTTTCTTGGCCTGTTGGAGCAAGCAACTACATAAATCAATTTACAAAATGGGAGGGAGTTAGACTTAATAACTTTTTGAGAATGAGATTTAGAACACAAATAGGTTCTGAAAATTTGTCTGTTAGTTTTTTTATAGACACTTATGAAGGTCAGTTTTCAATTGGAAGTTTTTTTGCAGATTCACTTAAAAGTTATGATTATGTTCTTAACTTTACTACAAGAGGATGGACGATAACTAATTCAGTAACTGGAGCATCAGTTGGAACTGGAACCGCAGAAAATGGAGTGCAAAATATAGCAAAAGGTACTTTTTATCAATTTAGAACTACAGCAGAAACAAACTCTACGTCCAGTTATTTTTATGTAGATTATGTTCTAGAAAGTAAGAATCCACTATGAGTGTAAATACTGTAAACTCTGGAGATAATGTTGCATTTGGAACATTCAATGATATAAAAACAACACTAGACAATGTTTATACAAATATGACATTTCAGTATTTCAATCATGCTGGACCATCCTCTTATTTGTACACAAACATTCAAGATGTTGTTGGTGACAATGATTACAACAATGACCCCGAAAGAGAGTCATGTTTAAGTTTTATCAATAAATATAACACTTTATTTTTTGCAGTATACGATACAGACCATCTTCCAAAGATAGTTGACCCAACAGGATACAACGAGGATGTCAGTCTTCCAGTAAATACACCATTTGTTTTAGAAGCATTTGACCTTGAGTCAGTTAGTTGGATTCGTCCTGGTGTGGTTTATCAAGTAAAGCAAGTTTTTTATGCGTTAGAAGTGCAACAAGGAAATTATTTATATGGCTAAGAGCGATTCCGTCTTAAAAATAGAATACAATCCAAAGTCTAAAACTTCAACATCCAATTCTACAGTTTTAACTGTAATTTCTTCTGGACAAACATCCCCGATAAGTAACCTGTATCTTTTGAGAGACGGAAGTCTATCAATGACAGGCAATCTCAACATGGGATTAAAAAGTATAATCAATGTTGGGCTTGTAGATGGTGTTGACATTTCCGCACACACTGGAAACAGCAACATTCATATAGATCACTCAACATTATCTGTTGTTGCTGGAAATGGAATGACAGGTGGTGGAGATTTAACTACAAGTAGAACACTTACACTTGGAACACCAGGAACACTAAATGTAACTAGCACTAACCTAACAACAGGAACAACACACTATCACACAATTACTCACAGTAATAATCCTGAACAATCTGCAACATTGCTGTCTACTAACTCTAGTGGAGAGTTGTCTTTATACAGATTATATGTAACTAACCAACTTTTTACACCAACCATTAAAAGTTCTTCTGGTTCAATTGTTTTATCTCCCAATTCTGCAAACGTGCTTCCTGAAGGAAGTGTGTTAAAAGACCTGGGAGATTACAACAGAAAATGGCGTTCATTGTATGCAGCAGAATTGATTGTTGAAAATCTTGTTGCACAGAATGTTATTGCTACAATTGGAGGAAGAATTCTTGTTGCACCTACAACAAAATTGATTGCAGATGTTGCAAGCGTTGCACCTACAATTGACGTAGAGCACAACATTTTTGTTAATGGTGATTACATTTATCTTGCTACCGCACCAGGCGGAATAGCACAAATTGAGTCAATGAGAGTAACGTCTGGCCCAACTACAATTACAGGCGGATATAGATTTTCTGTTGACAGAAACGTGGATGGCACTCTGGCTAATGCATGGCTTGCTGGAGATGCTGTTGTTTTGTTGAGAGAAGGTTATATTGATATAACTTCTACTTCCACTATATTAAATCATTTAGGGCCAACGATTGCTATCTACAGTAGAAATTCTACAAACACATGGAATGATTTTAAGGCAACAGTTGCTCAAGGCAACCTTAGAAATTTTGTTGATTACTCTACAAACGTTTTTGGTATTGGTGTTGGAAACAACCTTACTTTAACTCCAGAAGCAGGCTTTGTTGGCGCTACAGTAGACGCTACAAATGGACTAAGACTTTTTAACACTCCACTAAAAATGTTTAATGGAATTACTCAAACTGTTGCAATCAATGCATACAATGATATTTGGATAGGTCCAAACAGTAATGACAAAAAATTAACGTGGAATGGAACAACATTAACTGTAAATGGTGTAATAAATGTCACTGGCGGCAATGCCGCACTTACAGACTTATCAAATAGTGTTATCAGCACAATCATTACTGGAAATAGTATTCAAGTTGGAAGTGGTGCAAAAGATAGTACACTGAATGGATGGAATATCGCTTCTAGCGAGATAGTTGGGCAAGCAACCGGCGTTGATCAAGTTATTCTTGGAACAGACGGAAAAATTAGTGCTGGTGCTGGTGCAGTGATTTTAAGTTCAATGGGAATGGACTTAGATGCTTATGAAGTTGGAGTTTTACAACCAGATCCAACAAATAACATTTCTTCTATTGCATGGTGGCCTGATGCATCTTCTGTAAATGTTTTAACAGATAGGCCTGTTGCGAGAATATGGGGTGGTAGAGTCGGATCAGCAGACAAATTTATTCAATTAGAGGTTGACCCAGACAATGATGCACCAAAAATGTGGTTACAAGACGGTGGTGTATCTCAAAGATATTTTTCTTTAAGTAATATAGATATTTTTAGTGGCATTCCAGGATTAAGTGCGAGCACATCTTCTATAAATTTAGGAAACTATCCTGCTAACCCTAATTACAATGGAATTGGAATACATTCCAATGTTTTTGCCCAAACAAATTCATTAAGTGTTGGTACACAAGCAAACCCATTTGGTAAAATTTACGCCAAAGAATTCGTTACTGTAACAATAGGTGGCGTCAAATCATCTATTGGTAGTAGCGGTGCTACATTTTCAACAATCTATGTTGATAATGTAGTTGCATCTTCTATCACTAGCTCAACACAATTGTCCGGTCAAATTTGGTATTTTGACCAAAATTCTGATATGTATATCAGACACAATTATGCTGGACCAAAAACATTATTCATTGCAAACCAGAATGCTTCTAATGTAATGCACTTAGATGTAGAAGGAAACATTACACTTGGAGGTACGGTAGATGGTGTTGATATTGCTTCTCACGCAAGTAATGTAAACGCACATCACGATCGAGCACATGAGATAGTAAGCGCAAGTGATCATACGGCATCGGGATTAACCGCAGGCCATGTATTGCGTGCAAGTGGTGCAACAACATTTGCATGGGCACAATTATCACATACAGATTTAAGTAATATCGGCACCAACACGCACACTCAAATTGATACACATATCGGGGCCAGCACTGGTGTGCACGGTGTGACCGGATCGGTCGTTGGCACATCCGATTCGCAAACACTTACCAATAAAACATTAACAACACCGACAATCGGTGATTTCACAAACGCAACACACGCACATACTGGAGCAAGTAGTGGAGGAACGATCTCGCATACTTCACTGACTTCACTTAACGCAGACGACCACACTCAATACTATAATCAAACAAGAGGTGATGCTAGATATGCATTAAATACAATTACAATAACAGCCGGAGATGGTTTGACTGGAGGAGGAAATCTAACTACAAATAGAACATTAAATGTTGGTGCTGGAACATTGATTTCTGTTGCAGCAGACAGTGTTAGTTTGTCAAGCGGTAGCGCACAATATCAAATACCTGTCACTGGTGCAACAACATTTAATCCCAGCTGGACAGCATTGAGTGATTTTGCTGGAAATGGATTAACTTTTTCTAGTGGTGTTTTTGCTGTTGGTGCCGGTAGTGGATTAACTGTTAATTCAGACGATATTGCACTTACAACACCCGGTGGACTAACAGCATCTACAATAAACAGTTCTTCTGGAAGTCATACTCACGCAATATCTACAGGTGCTGCATCCACATTATCTGTATCATCTTCTAATGCAACAGGTAGTAGTGCTAATCTAGCGAGAGCAGACCACATTCATACTATTACAAATAGTAGTAATCCTGGTGCTGCTGCAAGCTTATTGTCTTCTGACGCAAGTGGTATTTTAACTTTAGTTCAATTAACTGGAACTACAAGAGTTAGAACGCCATTGTTAGATACTGCATCAGGAAACATTTCTATCGCACCGGCTGGAAATATAGTACTAGAGCCATCAGGCTCTTTAGTTTCTTTAACTAGCACAAAAAACTTTCGTTCAACTACATATGTTTCCGGCTTTGCAGGATCTAGTTGGAGTTTGACTGGAGGAACAACATCTCTTTTTGAAATTGACAACCTTTCTGTGAGAGGAACATTAAGAGTCTATGAATTACTTATTCAACAGATAAGAGCAACAAACGGAAGTTTGTTTGTAAGTTCGTCTGCAAGAATAGAGACAGTAACAGGCACAGGCCCATATAATTTGACAACAGAAGGTAAAGATGGAATAGACATACAACCTTTTGCAGTAAATGACGTCATTCGAGCACAAAGAATTGAAATTGGTTCTACTGACTTGATTTATCGCTCAGACTTGACTGTTACGGCAATAAATGTTGGTGGTAATGCTAGAGTTTTTACAGCAACATTAAGAGCTGGAACAAACGCACCAGTGGCAGGATATGAGTATGTAAGACTTGGAAATACAACCGACACTTCACGACAAGGAACAATCTATTTAACTTCAGACGACACTCAATCTCCATTTATTGATATTGTTACTGGAATAACTTCCCATACTGACTGGAATACATCCGGTAAAGTAAAAATGAGAATGGGAAGGTTGGATGGAATTACTGGCTCAACAAATGAATTCGGAATGTACGCAGGAGATGGATGGGGGTCTGGTGGAAAGTTTATTGTTGCAAGTAATAATAGAGTTACACTACAAAACGTTCCCATCAATTTTGGTTATGGTGTTAGTGCTGGCAGTCTTGCGTCTAATGGCAATATAAACTGGAAAAACAATAGTGATGCAACTGTAGCTTCAATCAATGGTAAAGACATAGATGCAACAAACAGTTATTTGAACATAGAAACAAATACTGGTGGAACATCTTATATTTCGTTGACGACTAATTGTGTTGGCATTGGAGCAACAAATCAAAATAGAAAATTAAATGTTGAAGGAAATTCAGCAGGACAACTAATTGTATCAGAATTTACTAATTCAAATAACAGTTCAACAGCATACAATGAAATACAAATCACTTCAGGAAAAGATGCAAATTTTGCTAAATTGAGACTTGGTGTTGCTGATAATGATTACCCTGGATTCACGGGTGGAGCGTTTATTTGGTCTACTCACACCAATGGAAGACTTTCTTTTGGAACACAAAGTACCGAAAGAATGGTTATTAGTAGTACGGGAGATGTCGGCATTGGGACGGCGAGTCCTAATTCAAAACTTCAGGTTGTTGGGACTACATCCGTCGATAGATTAAATGTTATAGGTAGTGGTTATGGACTAATAAATGTTAGTGTTAATAGTGATA
>Ga0172367_10002409_pt1 | contig 25654 bp, 33 predicted proteins | sample Lak10m_FD_114542 | JGI IMG/M metagenome (GOLD analysis project Ga0172367, IMG submission 114542) | Freshwater microbial communities from Kabuno Bay, South-Kivu, Congo - kab_022012_10m | ecosystem: Environmental > Aquatic > Freshwater > Lake | place: Democratic Republic of the Congo: South-Kivu...
GTAGGCAATGAAGGATATAGCTCAGAGGATGGCTAATATCGTTATTACTACTATGAGTTCTACGAGGGTGAAGGCTTGGTTCTTATTATTTTTTAATTTTTTCATAAGGAAGTTTTTAAAGTATATTTTGTTTTTATTTTATCCGTTTTTAGGAAATGTAAAGAAAATTATTTTTAAAAAAATACTTGAAGAAAAAAATAATTCTGTTAGTCTCTAATGAAACTAACTCATAAAAAAGAAAAAATGCTAAAATATGCCCTTACAACGATAGGATGAGTGGAATCACTTGCAAAAAAAGAAATAGAAAAACAAGGATGAGAAATAATGGAAGTGAAGGATAGAATTATTCTTTTTTCGTGAGAAGATAATCTCCTCGCAAAAATCAATCTTTGGAGTCGCATCGGAAACAAGCTTTTCCTTGTGTTGAAAGAAAAGACCTCAGTAAATTCTTTTGATTCCCTTTTTGATATGATAAGTACAATAGATTGGAAAAAATATATTCCAAAAAATGCTCCTATTATTGTCAATGCAAAATCAATAAAATCAGATTTATCCTCTGAGCCAGCTATCCAAAAAATCGGAAAAAAAGCCATCATAGATGTATTAAATGATAAAAGCTGAAAACTTATACGAGAAGATGATATGGTAGAAAAATGTGAAATTCAAATTCTCTTTCAAGAAAATAATTGCAAAATATTACTCAATAGTTCTGGTGAAGCTCTGCATAAAAGAGGCTATAGAATAGCCAGCGGAGAAGCACCAATAAAAGAAAATCTTGCTGCCAGTCTTGTTTTATTTTCAAACTGGAGATTTCAAGAATCCCTCTATGATCCTTTTTGTGGGAGTGGCACGATACTGATAGAAGCTCTTATGATAGCAAAAAATAAAGCTCCTTGAGCCAAAAGAAATTTTGCTTTTGAAAATCGGTCTTGGTATGACAAAGAATTTTTAAAAAAAGAAAAAGAAGAAGCGGTAAAAAAGGAATATACTGGGGCTTACAAAATTTTTTGATTTGATAAAGATGCTGATATATTGGAAAAAGCAAGACTCAATACAAAAGAAGCAGGATTTGAAAATGAAATAATTTTTGAACAAAAAGAATTTTCCTCATTTGGAAAAGAAAAATTATCTGGAACGATGATTTCCAATCCACCGTACGGATTACGACTCAAAGATGAAAATATTGATGAACTCTACAGAAAAATTGATAATTTTCTGAGGAGCAATAAAGAACTTTCTTGAGGAATAATTAGCTCTTACCAAGGAGGAAATTTTATCCTCAATTCCCAAGATTATAAAAATAGAAAACTCTATAATGGAAATGAACTTTGTTATTTTTACTCAAAAAAATATGAAAAAATTGCTCAAAAAAATCTTAAATAAAAAACTACGATACCTTTTATATCCTCTTTTTTTTATTCTTTCTGTCTATCTCATCACTATTATATTTGCAGAAAAAATTGAGACTTCTCTCATTTTTCCTTGATTAATAGCTGAAAAAACAGGACGAAAAGCTCCTTTTAATTTTGAAGAAATAAATATTTCCCTCGGAAAAGAAAAAAATATAAATTGAATTTTTATTGATAAAAAAAGTGAGAAAACTATTTTTTATTTTCACGGAAATGGTGGCGATTTTTCTTACTATTACGATGATATAAATCTCCTCCAAAGTCTCGGCTATAATGTGATGGCTTTTGATTATCCTTGATTTTGAAAAAGTTCTGGTTTTCCTGATAGAAAAACAATGAAACAATACCAAGAAATATTTTTTGAATTTATAAAAAAAGAAAAAAAAATTGATGAAAAAAATATTATTCTTTTTAGCTACAGCATAGGGACTTGAATTGCTCTTGATTTTGCTCAAAATCACAAAGTTGAAAAAATTATTTTACTTGCTCCGTTTAGTTCACTTTTTGATATGAGTCAAAAAAAATATGAACATATTCTCCAAAAATATCTTTTTCTTCCAGAACGATTTAATAATAAAGAAATTGTCAAAACTCTCAATATTCCTCTCCTTATTATTCATGGAAACAAAGATAATGTTATACCTATAGAACAAGGAAAACTTGTATCAAAAAATATTCCGACAAATAAAAATTATTTTTTAGAAATTGATTGAGTTAGGCATAGTGATATCCTAAAAAAATATGAAGCGACAGTAAAATGATTTTTAAAAATATTTCTAAAAAAAGGGGAACTGGAAAAAAATTATTATCTTATTGATGAAAATACAAAAATTCCAGAAATAAAAGAAGAAGAAATAAATCCTCTGGAATCCTTGAAAAAACTCGATTTTATGAGCGATAACTCACTTACAAAATATGTTTGAGTTTGAATTTCTTTTCATCAAAAAGAATATATTCCCGAAAATCTCATCTCAGTAAAAGATACTTATATAGTTGATGGGAAATGATTACAAGTAATAAAAAAAGAAGTTCGTAATGCTCTCAATGAAATGGGAAAAGATTTTTATAAAAAATTTTGAGTGAAAATCTCGGTAATAAGTGGATATAGAAGTTATATTTATCAAAAAGAAATAAAAATAAAATGATGTCCTGATACTCTTTGTTCAAATCCTTGATATTCAGAACACCAAACTTGACTCGCCGTTGATCTTTGGGAAACAACGACAGAAAAAGATTTTTTGAAAAAAGAAAATCTGAAAAATTATTTTTCTTGGCTTCAGGAAAATGCTCATCTTTATGGCTTCCATAATAGTTATCAAAATGGAATAGAAATTGATGGATACGAAAAAGAGCCTTGGCACTGGAGGTATTTGGGAAAGGAACTCGCTTCTTATCTTTATGAAGAAAAAATAAGTTTTTCTGAATTTTATAAAAAGATAAATAACAACTAAAGTAAAGAGCAAAACTCTTGTCTTATTTCTTTAATTGGATAAAATTTTCCCTGCAAATATTTTATTATTTATTAATATTTTTTTATGAAAAAATTACAATATGTATTTTCTACATTGCTTATAAGTTTGTTTTTTATAAGCTCAATTTATGCTGAAGATACTGTATCAGATACTCCTTCTACAGAAAAAATAACGACAACAAATAATAGTGGAAGTTCTGCTGATTTATCAGGAATTAAATGTGATAAGATAGGTACAAGAAGTGAAGGTTGGTATTATCCAGATGGAACTTTATATAAATGGGCTGATTGTTCACCAAATGAAGAAGTTAAAAGCATACAAGCTGAATTAAAAAATACACAAGATGAATTAGAAAAATTAAAAAAGGAAAAAGAACAAAAGTTAGAAGAACAAAAGAAATATAATGAATCTCTTTGAGAAAAAGCGAAGATAAATCCTTCTTTCTCATGAGCATTAAACAATGAACAAGCAAAAAAACTCAAAGAGGAATTAAAAAGATTGCAAGAGGAAAAACAAAAAAATATAGAAGCAAATAAAGAAAAAATAAAAGAAAATAGAGATTCTCTTGAGAATGCCAGAGAAGAAGTAAAGTCATGAAGTGGTCTTACAGATGACCAAAAACAAAAAATTAAAGCTCTTAATGAAGCAAAAAAAGCTGAGATAGATCCTCTTTTAGAAACATTAAGATCAGAAAAAGATCTTGAAAAAAGAAAAATTCTTCTCGAAGAAATAAATACTATCAATAAAAAATATGCTGAACAAATAAAAGCTATCGCTGGGACAAATGAAGCGATTGGAACTTTTATCGATAAAAAAACAGCTGTTTTAGATGCAAATAAAGAACTTAGACAAGAAAATCTCGATACAAGAGTACAAGCAAGAGCTCAAAAATCAGCTCTTATAGAAAAATATAAAACTACTTTTATGGAAAAATTAAAATCAAAATTAGATAATATTTCTATTGATAATCTTGAAAAAATTCTTGCAAAAGTAAATACTATGGTAAAAACTACAACAAATAATGCAAAGCTCAGTGCTACAAGTAAAGAAAATCTTCTTGCACAATTAACAGCATTACAGGAAATAATTGGGAATAAAATAGATGAAGCAACTATTGTAAATGATGAAATCAATCTTGATAGTCTTTTTCAATAAGAAAATAGGAAAATAAAAAAAGAGCGAAAATTTTCGCTCTTTTTTTATTGTATTCATAAATTTTTTTCTTCTTCTTCTTTAATCTCTCTTTCTATTTCTTCCTCTATTTCTTTTTGAGTCATTATCTGGTCAAGCATTTGCTTTTTCTTTTTCTTCTCTTTTTCTTCCTCAAGATTTTCCCTCATAAATGAAAAAAAAGGAAAGATAATAAAAATAATTATAAGTATAAATAAAATCCCTATTCATAAAGAAAAATAATCAACAAAGCCAAAATCTGGCAATGTCTTAAAATTTTTAATAATTTCGGAGAATGGTAAAGAAAATGTATCTTCTCTCATTTTTTTTTTGTATAAATTATTATTCCTTTACAAGATCTCAAACAACGATAAGTCTACTGAAAGTAGTTCAAACTGGCCAACAAGTCATAAGAGAAAGTTCTCCTGTTCAGGAAGATTTTTTTAAAACAGAAACATCTCATGGTTTTACTACTTTTTTTTCTTTTACCCTGTAAGTATATTTTTCTTGATTGTAATAAATAATTATCAAATCATCTTTTACAACATTATCAAGAAGTGCAAAAACATCATTATAATCACCTTTTATCCAAGGAAAATTTGAAGAATGTCAAAATATAAAAGTTGTTCCATCCTTTCCAGGTTTTGAACTTCATGGGTAACGAATAACTCCATTTTCAAGCTCTTTCATAAAAATATTATTGAGTTCACTTTGTCCAGAAATAGTTTGATCTTTTATATCAAGGAGTGGAACATTTTTAGATATTTTAGGGATTACAATTCTATTTTCGTATGGAGTGATAGAAATATCAAGTCATATATCTTCTTTATTTGATTCAGCAATAAGTCTCTTGATAGAATGTTGATTTGCACTATTGAGCTCCACATTATCTTTTGTATTTCCTTGTTCTTTAGAAATAAGACTGGAAGCTTCTACAGAATTAATAAGCAATTCTTCATTTTTTTTAAATTGTCATTGAAAAATAAAACTCTCTACAATATTAAAATAAGCACTATAATTAGAAAAAAGTAAAAGAAAGGCAAAAATAACTACAGAAGTAGAAATATATCCTGTTGTAAAAGTAAAAAATGATTTTATTTTTTTTAAAAATTGCCATTTTAAAACAACCTCTTTTTCTTCTTCCTCATTTTCCAAAAAAATATGCTCTAAGGGCTTTCCCTCATTTTTTTCTAAAATTTCACTATTTTCTTCTAAAATTTTATTATATTCTTCTGAAGATGGACTAACTACATAAGATGCAAATACATCTTCAAAATTTTTATTTTCATTTTTATTTGAAAGAATAAATTCTTCATAAGTTGTTTGTTGTTCAGCATCTTCACTTTCGATTCAAAGAGAAGAAAATATATCAAATTCGTTTTTGTTATCCTCCATATTTTTGTTTTTATTTTATATTTTATTTTTATTTTTTTTATTACCCTTTCATTGTATCATAGTTTTTAAAATATTTCAAAAATTATAAAGATTTGTTTTTTTTATATTTTTGTTTATATTAAAGAAAGTTTTTCTGGTAATTTTTAGATTCTCAAATTATCTCTTATGGCAAAAAGGTATGAAAAAAGTTCGTGATGAATTGTGTATAGAAAGAATGGAGCAAAAGTAGAGATTCTTCTTTTGAAATGGACAAATTCAAGACAAGAAGAAGAGTATGTTCTCCCAAAAGGAAAAATAGAAGGAGCTGAAATTGCAAAAGAAACAGCAGTGAGAGAAATAAGCGAAGAAACTGGTCTCCAAGAAAAAGATCTGGAAATAATAAAATTTATGACCAAGCTCAGCTACACTTTTACGGCATGACATTTGCAAGATAATCCATTGATAGAAAAAGATGTGTATCTTTTTCTCGTAAAATACAATGGAAATGAAGAACCAGTCGTGAGAACAGAAGAAAGATTTACTGGATACAAATGGTTTGCTCTCGATGAAGTAAAAAATATCTGAGTAAAATTTGATATTGTGAGTCTGGTAAATAAAAACAAAGTTTATTTTATATAATTTTATAGTTATGTTAGAATTTTTTTATAAATGAAGCCACCTTACTATTGTAAATGATGATAAAAAAGAAATTTCTTTTCTTCCAGAAGAGAAAACTATCTTACTTGATGGATTTGATATAAATTTTCCATGAGAATATGAAAAATCTGAAATTCTCCTTGAAGTAATGGAAAAATGAGAAAATCTTTTTTATAAATTTAATGTCGAAAAACTAAGCATAGTTATCCTTACAAGTGATAATTTTGACCTCGAAGAAGCTCTCAGTTTTTTTTGAGATGTTGATGTTCTTATCCTTCCAGGTACAAAAAATGCGGTAAAAATCTATGAAAATATAGAAGCAAAACTTGCACTTCCCTACGGAGAAGAAAAAGATATATTTTTCAATACTCTTGGACAAAATAAAGAAGCAGTAAAAAATTTTAAGCTCAAGTGAGAACTTGCAGGAGATATTACAGAATTTGTAAATCTTGAAAAGTAAAAATTATTATGGCAATAAAATGTATACTTTTTGATGCAGATGGAGTCATAATAAAAAATTCTAAAATATTTAGTGCTCAGTATGAAAAAAAATATAATCTCCCAACTGGAGAAATGCTCCCCTTTTTTGAAGGGGAGTTTCAAAATTGCATCATTGGAAAAGCTGATCTCAAAGAAATACTCAAAATATGGCTCCCAAAATGGAACTGGGAAAAAACGACAGATGAATTTATCGATTTTTGGTTTGAAATGGGAAATAATCCAGATGAAAAAATGCTTGAAATCGTAAAAAAATTGAGAGAAAAAGGAATAAAATGCTATCTCGCAACAAATCAAGAAAAATATAGAACTCAATATATGAGAAAAAATATGAAATTTGAGAAATTATTTGATTTCGTCTTTTCATCTGCTGAGATTGCTTATAAAAAACCTGAAAAAGAATTTTACGAATGTATCTTAAATAACTTAAAAGAAAAAGGAATAAAGGCCGAAGAAACTCTATTTTTTGATGATTCAGAGAAAAATATAAATGAAGCCAAAAAATTATGAATTAACGGATTTTTTTATAAAAATTTTGAAGAGTTTAAGGCAGTGATAAAGGAGTTTTTATAAAAAATATTATTTAATTGCATTCTGAATAATACTAACTATAGATAATATTATAACTCATAAACTCAATATAAAAGCTCTTATTAAAAAATCTTCCTTTTTTTGTTTATATCATTTTCATCAAAAAAATCTGATTACTATATAAATAATATAAGATTTATAAATTATCACTCCCCAATCTGGAAGAAGATAATGAGATAAATGCCAAGAAATTGGATTAATTTTAGATGTTGGAGAGTAAAAATAGTCCCCAAGATTAAAATAGGTAATAATAAGTGCTATAAATGTAATTATTGGAATAAGAATGATAAATATTTTATTTAATTTTTTATACTTTTTTTCTAAATTTTCCATTATAAAATAGTTAAGTTTTATTTTTTTAGCAATTAGAAGAATTAAATTCAAAAGATTTAATTAATATATTTTCTTGATTATAGTAATTATATATAATTCAAGCTCAATATATAAAATAAGTCCTAAAGTTATTACAAACTGAGTATTTAAAATTCAACTCATTTTTAGATTTTTGTAATTCATCAATATTATCCCAATCATTCGGAAGATAATAATTATATACTAACTTTGTTTTTCAATCAATTGTTATCGAAAAGAGAGTCACACCACCACCAAGCACTAAAGGAATTTTTTTATCTAATTCTGATTTTATACTAATTAATCCTTCGTAAATTTCATCATCACTAATTTTTTGAATATTCCAATATCAATTGTAAGAAAAGTTATCTATTGTATAAAACTCATATATTTTTCATAAAATAGATCATATAATCATTATAATTATTGAAATTAGTATAGAAATAGATTTTTTCTCTTCTGTTTTTAATTTAACTTTTTTATCTAAATTTGTATTTGAATTCATAAATCTTTTATAAAAAAATAAAAGCAAACAAAAAAGGGCAACCTATAAAGCCTTTGATGTTCGCCAAAACACACTCTATTTCCTAAAAAGCAAAAGAGCTAGGACAACTATAAGTTGCCCTTTACTACCTTTTAGAAAATTAAAAATGTGTATTTTGGCTTTTTTATTTTATAAGAAAATTATAAAAACTCAAATTTTTAGGAAAAAACCCCTCCTTGCCTCCCCTTATCATGGGAGGAATAAAAAACCATCATTGGAGTTATAAAAATAATTTTCTTCTCTTATCATGAAAAAAAACTTCCCCCTAATAAGGCGGATTAAGGGGAGTTTTCCACGAGATATTTTTTTGGCTGGGATAGAGGGATTCGAACCCCCGATAGCGGATTCAGAGTCCACTGCCTTACCACTTGGCGATATCCCAAGAGTAAATAAAATCCGGACTTGAAAATTTTCAAAATCCGGATTTTGAGGAGAGCAAATTATTTTAATTCTACAGTTGCTCCAGCTTCTTCTAATTTCTTTTTAAGTTCTTCAGCATCAGCTTTTGATAATTTTTCTTTTACATTTCCTCCACTATCAGCAAGACCTTTTGCTTCTATAAGTCCAAGACCAGTAATTTCTCTGATAATCTTAATAACTGCTATTTTTTGTCCTCCAGCAGAAGTAAGAACTACATCAAAATTAGTTTTTTCTTCTTCTACAGCAGCACCAGCAGCAGCAACCATAACAGGAGCAGCAGCAGAAACTCCAAATTCTTCTTCCATAGCTTTTACAAGATCATTGAGTTCAACAATAGTAAGTTGTTTTACAAGATCCATAATTTTTTGTGCATTTGAGCTTAATTCAGCCATATTGTAATAATAAAAATATAAAGTATATTTTGTCATTCTGAACTTAATTTCAGAATCCCAATTTTCAAATTTCAAAAAGTTTCCTTTTTGAGATCCTGAATGAATCTCAGGATGACATTTTCTAGCTTAAAAGCTAGTGGCTTCATCTCTTCTTTAATGAAAAAGAGATGAAATACACCAAATATTAAGCTTCTTCTTTTGTTTCTTCTGGAGTTGCAATTTCTTCTTGTACAACTTCTTCAGAAGCTACAGAAATTTCCTCTTGAGCAACTACTTCAGCTACTGGAGTTTCCTCAGCAACTACTTCTTCTGTTTTTTCTTCAATTTTAACTTCTTCTTTAATTTCTACTTTTTCAACTTTTTTCACTTCTACACTACTAAGAGTATCTTTTCCTTCTTCTGTCAATTTTTTACTAGCAGCATCAAGAAATCTTGCAAGTGATGAAAGTGGTGCTTGCATACTTCCAACCAATCTTCCAAGTAATGTCTCTCTTGAAGGCATAGATGCAATTTCTTTTGTAGCAACTTTGTCTTGTACTTGTCCTTCAAAATAACTTGCTGACCAAGTAATTTTTATTTCTCCGAGTTTTCTATCAGCTTTTTCTTTGATAAAATCATTTGCTTTTGTCATACCAGCGATTGCATCATCGTATGAGCAAACTACTGCTACCTGTCCAGGAAGTAAATCATAGTTCAGTTCAACATTGTGAACTTCTTTCATCGCTAATTTTATAAGAGTTTTTTTCGCAAGAGTAAAACTTGCACTTACTGTTCTCAAACTTTTTCTTAATTCACTCATTTCAGCAACAGTAAGTCCTGAATTTGAAGTAAAAGATATTGAGTTTGCTCTTTTAAAATTTTCCTTTAATTCTTCCAAGATTTCACTTTTTTTTGCTTTTGTAACAGCCATATTTGTAAATAATTATCAACTAAAAAACTCTCTTTATCTCGAAAAAGACAAAAGAGAGTTATTTTTAACTTTATATAAAAATTCTTTTGCTTTATCTCGGTAGGTCTTACAGATTGCCTACTGTCTTCGATGAAGTCTTAATAATTATATGGATTTTTTTTTATTGTCAAATATTTTGGAGGATTTTTCTAAACCACAGTTTTTTTCAAAAAAGATACGAAAGATCATAATGCACTCGTTCTAAACTTATACTTCTATCTATTAATTTTTTATCAACTTTTCCTTGTTTTAAAACTGCTTCAATAAGGGCAATTTTTTCAGCATAAACTCTTCCTCTTGTCGGAAATTTTACCGTCTCAAGATTTGGAAATTTTGTAAAAAACAGATAAGCATACAGATTAAGTTTATCTCATTTTGCATAAAAATTCCTCAGCTCAAAAGCTTTTAATTTTGGTTGTCCGCCTAAAGATTCTATTTTTTTCTGAAAATATGAAAATCAAGAACGAAAAGATTCTGTGATTTCTTTTTCTAAATTTATCAGTTCTTGGCTTTCTTGAGGAGAAATATTTTTTCATAGCAAATATTTTACTCATTTTAAAAAACTTAAAATATTTTTATTGTGTTTGCTTATTATTGGCTTCAATGCATCAAAAAATAAATCTTCTCTTTTGGCTAAATCAAAAATATTTTGCTTTAATTTTTCTATTTCCGCTTCATTATCTCAAAGAAGAAATAATTTTCATAATATACTTTCTATTTGAAAAAAATTATCTTCATATTTTTCATCAAAACTCTCTATTTTTTCAATCGGAGAAAGTTTTTCATCAAGAACAATTTTTTTAAAATCAGGACGAAATCTCTTTTTTATCACGAGATCATTCACAACAATCGTACAAATATCACGAGAAGAATATTTATGCTCAGCAAAACAAAGTCCGTTATTGTAGCGACAAAAATCTCCTTCACCAAAAACTTCAAATTTTACTGCTGGAAAAGCCAATAAAAGTGATTCTATTTCTTTTAGAGTCAGTTCCCTACTCAAAATAATTTTATTCACTTTATAATTTTCTAGAAAAAATGAAATTGCTTCACTGTTATACAAAGCCAAAATAGTTGAAATATTTATTTTCCCCCTATATTCTTTTTCTTTTAAGTACTCCAAAATTCCTATATTTCCTCAAATAATTCCATCGGCTCCAATGGAGCTTATTTCTTCCACCATTTTCTCGATAAATGGCATTGTTTCATCAGTATAATACCAAGCATTGAGATTTACAAATATCTCAAGTTTGTATTTATGAACTTCTTCAACTATTTTTTTCAATGTTTCAAAATCAGTAATCTGTTCGTGCTCTGCAAACCTTCCATTTGGACTGATTTCAAATCAAAATTTTTCATACCAATAATAAGGATTATAGCCTGTAAAAAACTCATCTGCCCCGTTTTTCACAAGATCTGCAATATATTCCTCAATATCCTTTGCATTTTTTCCCTTTGCGGAAAATCATAGTCAAACAATTTTTTTAAACATAGAAATTTTTATGTAATACTTTGTATCACTATAAAAAGAAATAAGCGAAAGTAAAAATTATTTTTTAAACACAAACAACAAAAAATCCTCCAAAATTTGGAGGATTTTTTGTTAAAAGTATACTTTTGTACTTAAATCTCTATAATGTTCTCTTGTAATAGCCTTTTCTCTTCTTTTTCTTTTTGTTATATCTTTTTTCGCATATCTTTCTGCCTTTATTTTGCTTGAGATTCTTGATTGAAAAAATAGTTTTTTATACCTCAACACTAGTTTTTCATTTGTTTCTCATTGGTTTTTTATAGCATATATCATATATTGTATCTCCTTGTTTTTAAAAATAATTAAAGTAGCTCTATTTTATTTATAATTTCTTTTTGTCAAATAGAATTTTTAAATAATATAATAAAAACATCTAACCATAAAAAAATATGAAGCAGGAAAGAATTAAAAAATTAGAAGGAGTTGTCCAAGAACTTGTCAGTACATTTATTTTCGAAGAAATTTGAGAAATAGGAGATGATTTTTGAGTTATTACCATTACAGGAGTAAAAGTAAGTACCGACCTTTCTTATCTTGATATCTTTATAAGCTGTTTTAAAAACCAAGAAACTTTAGCAAAGGCTTTGGCAAAACATGCTCATGATATCCAAAGAAAATTGCATAATGCTCTTTCTTTGAGAAAAATCCCAAGAATACGATTTCGTTATGATGAAGGTGGAGCAATTGCTTGAGATCTAAACTGAAAAATAAATGATTTAACAAAAAATATTGAAATTAATTATGATAAGTAAGATAAAAAAAAGTTTAAAAAAGATAAAAAACTATAAATTTAGGAAAAAACAGAAAAAAATGAGGAAAAAAATATTTGTTCCTCATATTCAAAATGAAAAATTTTTTAGAAAAAGAAAAAAAGTAAATGTAAAAATTCCTTCTTTTCTTCAGCTAAATTATATCAAAAAAAATCTAAAATATTATTATCTATGATTAATTATTCTCATAGTTATAAGCCTACTTACTCTTTTCTTTTGACCTTTTTTCCAAGTAAAAAACATAGAAATACTCCGACAAGAAAATATTACCAATATCAATATCGCTTATAAATCAATAGAAGAAATAAGAGATACTCCCCTTTTTCTCGTTGATTGAAAAAAAATAGCAATTAATCTCAAATCTTACCAAAAAAACATAAAAGAAGTGAAGGTGACAAAAGATTTTCCAAATACCCTTAAAATCGCAATTGAATCGTATAAATGATCATTCAATACCATTATGAATGAAAAAGAATATATTATCACAGAAAATGGGGTTTTTATTCCATCAAAATTTTCTTCTGAGCTAAAAGAATTGAAAATCGTTGGAATGGATGGGAAAATTTCCTGAATTCTTGACTATAAAGAAATATTTAAAAGTGATTACATCAGTAAAATAATATATGTTGAGAAAAAGGTAAATGATAATCTTCTCACACTTGGGATAAAAACAATATATTATTTTCCTACAGAGAGAGAAGTACATATAGATCTCAAAACCGGTACAAAACTTATTTTTGACCTTATGGGAGATATAGATGACCAAATAAAAAAACTCCTTATTTTTCATAAAGAGCAATTTAATCTAAAAATAGCGAAAATTGTGTATATTGACCTCAGAATAAAAAATAAAATTTTCTTCTGTAATTTAGAAGATGAATATACCTGTATTCTTAATCTTAAAAATATTTATTCATACTAGTCTTTAAAAAGAGTTTTTTCTATCCCTACAATCAAACCACCTCTTTCATTATTTTTAAAATAAAGATTATCAACAAGATTTAGTATTATTAAAAAAAGTCATCTTCAACGAATAGATTGATGATTTTTAAATCAATCAACAATCTTTTCTTCTTTCATTTTTTCCATTTCTTCTACAGATTTTGGATTTATTCAACTTCCATTATCTTCTGTTTCTATTCTTATATATATTTCATTTTTTTTATTTTTTATTTCTAATCGCATACAATTTTTTTCTCATTTTTTTGAACCATACTCTATAGCATTATTATTCATTTCATCAGTAATAAGAATAAGACGGGACTTCCGTTTTGTATCTATTCAAAGAAGAGATCAAACAACTTCTATATAATCTCTGAGAATTTTTGCACTTTTAAAATCTGAGTCATAAATAAAATTAATTTTGAACTCATTTTTCTGTATAAAATTTCTGAGATTTTTTTTCTTGTCTTGATGAGAAAGCAAAACATTATTAATATAGAGTTCTTCCATTAAAATATAATAATAGCTATTGTAATACTAATTATACTAAAATAGTGTGGAAAAATCAAAAAAAAGAAGCTATATTAATAATATAACTTCTTTTTTCTTAAAAATACTATTATCTAACAGATTCTTTAAGAGTTTTTCCAGCTCTAAATACTGGTGATTTCATAGCAGGAATTTTAATTGATGCCCCAGTTCTTGGATTTACACCATTTCTTGCTGCTCTCTTTGATACTTTAAAAGCCCCGAAACCTGTAACATTAACTTCTTTTCCAGATTTTAATTCTGAAGTAATAACATCTATCATAGCTGATAATCCTTTTGATACAGCATCTTGACTTAATCAAGCTTTTGTAGCAACAGCCTTAATAAAATCTTGTTTTTTCATAGGTGTGTTTGTTAATAATAAAATACACGGAATTAATATAGCAAAACTCAAAAAAAATGCAAATTTTTTTTATCTTTTTTACCATAAAATAAAGATTTTCTTTATTTTAATTACTAAAAATTGAATATTTGAGGATATTGAGATAGGCAGTATTATCAAGAGAAACTCTTATATTTTGCTTGTATGAGCCAATCCTTCAAGAAGCATAAATTTCCCCAACTGGTTTCGTAAAAAAATTATCTCAAGTTGATAAAAGAGTATAATTAAGTGACTCAGAAGGATGAGAATTAAAAAGAATAAGATAATTATTAAGAGATGCTGATAAAAATTCTCCCACTTTCTTTTCTGAAAATTTCAAAGAATCATTTTCTATATATTTATAGTTTCCATTTGTCATATTATTAAACTCACCAATATTTGAAATTCAGAAATTTTCCCCAACAATATTCCAAACAATTGAATCAGAAGAAGAAGAAACTGAAAGTTGTATATTTTTTGAATCATATTGTCTTCCCTTATTATCAATGTAATAAAGTGGAATAATAACATGTTCTCAAGACAATAAAGTCCCAGAATAAGAACTTGTTTTTGTATCAATAAGATAAGAAATAAGAGCATCTCTGTTTTTATTGAGATAGCTTTTATCAAGAGGGTTTTCCGAAAGAACAATAGATCTATCATTGCTACCATCTTTTATTTCATCAAAGTAAGCATATCCAAAATCTTTTATATTAAGTAATGCCCATTCTATTCATGACTCTGCAGCATAGTATGCTTTAATATAATCTCCCCTTCCCCTGTTATCATTTAATTCATTAAGAACAAGTCTGTAAACTCAAGAAGTCAAAACAAGAAGAAATCAAACAAGAAGAAGAGCAATAAAAACAGAATATCATTTATTATTTTTTTTCATATATTTTATTATTTACTTTTAATAAGTCTTTGGCTAATAGTTGTCTCAAAAATAATTGAATTTTCCTTTATTAGATCTACTCTTACTCATCTCTTAATACTTGGTTTTATTATAAAATTTATTGTCACTTTTGGAATACTTTCTTGAGAAATAAAAAATCTCAATTCACTCAAATGAACCTGAGAATTTGATAAAGGATTTCCATTTCTTACAAAAATACACTGATCTTCCAATTTATTACAATCAGAAATAGATCAAGCTTTTATAAAAACTCAACTAGTCGTTTCTTTTGCAAGATAATAACTATTTCCTCAAACATAAAGAGTATCACTTTCGATATATTTATTTGAAGAACTCGAAGAAAAATCATAACAATCTCCCCCGCTTCCATTGCAAATTTTAACTCAATTTTTTCTTATATCTTCTGATATATGTTCGACTATATTTTTTATATTTTCTTGCATTGCTCTATTAATATCTATTTTATAGCTTGTATCTGTAGAAGAAATAAATATAGAAAGAACTGATATCATTATAATGGAAAGAATCGTAAGAGAAACAATCGTTTCTACAAGAGTAAAACCCTTATTTTTAAACTTCATTTTTTTATTTTTTATAATTAAAGTCTTTTCCAATCAGTAAGAATAGTTTTTATTTCTGTTTCATGATATCCTCTCATATACCAAATAACCTTTGATTTTAATACAAAAGCATCTGGAACAGTATAAATCGTTCATCAAGAAGAGTATTGTAAGCTATCAATAAAAAGGTAACGATAAAATTGAGTTTCTTTAGAAGAAGCACAAGTATATGTATATCTATTTTTTTCATCAAGGCAAAGCTGATATGATTTCATTTGTGATTTTAGTAAACTCTGTCCTTCTCAAAAATTATTAATTTTTTGAACACGAATAGGAAAAGAAGAAGAATTAAAATCATTTTCAATTTTATAATATGTTCAAGTAGAAAAAAAATTATTTACATCATTATAATCTCCAAGAGGATTTATTTGATTCCAGTTATGAATAGTAAAATAATTTGAATCTCGTATATTTTTTATAAGCTCTATTTGTTCTCTTGCAAGATTTGAAGCAATTATATAGTTTTTATTATAGTCATTAAGATTAAGACTTGAAATAATAAGAACAAAAACAGCACTAAGTCAGAGAGCAAAAACAAGCATTCCCACTAAAATCTCTATTATAGAAAATCATGAAGTATTTTTTTGTTGCATATATAAAAATAAATAATTTAATAATCAACTATATTAGTAGGAGTATAATATGTTATAGTTGCTTTAAGATTCCCTCAAGTTGCTTTTTTATACGAAATATTTATATCTATTTTTTCTCAAGAAAAAATATTTTTCCCAAAATCATTCCAGTAATAATAAGAGCCTTCTCAAGAAATAGATGAGAAGAAAAAAAGTCATTTTTTATATCATCAAATATCATCTATTTCTATTCCATCAGGAAGTTCTTCTTTTTTTATGACTTTTATATCTTCTCGTTCTTCAGGAATTATGTGAGTTTCAGTATATGAAAAAGGATAAGAAAAAAAAGTTATAGTATGAGGATTTGTAATAGCATCAAAAAAAAGACCAACAGAAATACTTCATGATCCTTCATTATATCAATTGATAGCCATATTTCTTGCCTCATAAATACTCTGAGAAATATCTTTTACTGCAAATTTTACTTTTGCTTTTGTCTGATAATAAGTATATGGGATATATGTTGCCAAAAGCATTATACAAAAAATTGTAATAACAACAATCAATTCTATAAGAGTAAAAGCCTTATTATTTTGTGAATAGAATACCATAGAATACTTTTTATCAAACAGTTTGTGTCACCTTGAGTATAGCACCAAAAATTGCAAATGCAAACCAAAGTACAAAAGCTCAAGCAAAAAGAATAGCAAGCGGTTCTATCCACTTTGTTAAATTTCCTAATGAATAGTCTACTTCTCTACTATATTGATCATGAATTTTTTTTGAAACCTTATCAATAGTTGCTGTTCTTTCTCAAACAGAAAGCATTTGAATAAAATCTCATGGAAAAAATCAAGTATTTTTATCTACTTCTTTCATCGCATCTGTAATTTTTTCTCCTTTTGACACTCTTTCAATAATAGAATTAAATAAAGTCTCATACACCATATTATTTGATGTTTTTCAAACAAGAGAAAGGGCTTTTAATATATTTACTCACGAACTTACAAGATTTCAAAAATTTGCTGCAATTCAAGCAAGAATATAATTTCTATAAACTTTTCCAACGAGTGGAAGAGATAGAAGAAAATAATCTATATTTGCTTTTCATTTTTCAGTTCCTTTATATCAAATAAAGAAAACAAAAAGAGCAAAAACTCAAAAAATAAGAATGAGAAAATTATGAATAACAAAATCAGAAGTCCCAATAAGTGCTTTTGTTGCAAAAGGAAGCTCTACTCAAGAATTGTCAAAAAGAGGAGTAATAGAAGGAATAACATAAGTGAGAACAATAATAACAGCGACAAGAAGGAATAAAAATATGATAGTAGGATAAGTAAGAGCATTTTTAACTTTTTGTCCTAAAACATAATTTTTTTTAAGTTCATCACTGAGACTAAAAAGCGAATTATTAATCATTCAAGTAGATTCTCAAGCTTCTATAATAGCAATTTCTGAAGTTTCAAAAATAAAAGGAAGTTTTTTCATTGATTTTGAAAGAGTATCCCCACTTGATACATAGGTATAGAGTTCATTTCTTATTTTTTCCTTAAAATAAGGACTTGCTATTTTTTCACCAGCAATAAGAATTGCCTCACCAATATTTACTCCTCCATCAAGAAGCACCCCCAAATATTCATAAAAATTATATCTATCTATAATTCCTACTTTTTTAAAAAAGTAGAATTTTTCTTTTTCTTCTTTTTGTTCAACATTTTCAAACGAATTTTGATTATTTTCGGTTTCTTTTTCTTGGTTAATATCTACTTGATTTTCCATTTTTACATTATTTATAAAATACTCTTAAAGGAATAGAAACATTAAACCCTCAAACTCAAGAGGAATCTGAATAAGAAAAATTTTCTATAAAAAATTTATATTTTGAATCTTTTGATGTAAGAAAAGAAAGAAATCTTAAAAGACTTATTTCATCAGAAATTCTAGCACTTATATCAAATTTTCATTCTTTAAACCCATATTCATTTATAGTTCCTTCAGAAAAATTAAGATCTTTTATTGCAATAAATCACCCCTGTCAATTTGTATTTTCTACATATTCATATATATAAGCTGAAAGTATATCTTCTCTAAAAGGAATAGTATATTTTTCTATTTCCTTATCATCTCCTTTTTGAAGACTTTTTTTCAAACTATCAAGTTTTCAAAGTTCCTCTTTTTTTGCATCCAACTCTTTAATATCTTTTGCATTTGTATCAAGATTTCCTTGTAAATCATAAAAAATTCATTTCGTAAAAAAAACGATAATGAAAAAAGATATTAATAAAAGAAAAAGGGAAATAAATTTACTATTTTGATTCATAATTTAAAAGTTATTTTTTAATTTATTTTAATTTAAAATTTGCCGTAAATTCTATACTATCATGACCTGATATAGTATTTACAAAAAGTAAGTCAAATAAAGCATCTTTATTGAGTCTATAATCTTCTATAAACTTTATAAGCTTCCCATAGGCAACTCATCTTTCATCCGATGTAATTTTTACTGTTGTTGCTATTTTTCATCAAGCATAATCAAACCCCTCAAGACTTATCCCATATTTAGAATTCAAAAGTTTGAGATGTTTAATATAATTTACTATATCTGATTTTTTTTCGAGCTCGAGCAAAACTCATTTATTCATATCAACAAGTTCTTTTATTTGTATTTTTTTATCTTTTTTTACTTCATTAATAGAAGCATTATGAGTTACTATTTGATCTTCTAATTCTCTATTTTGATTTATTAAAAAAGAATTGTAAAAAAATATACCAATACTAATAAGTATTATAAGTCATAAAAATCCGCCACTATATAAAAGATTTTTATTCTTTTTATCTGCATAAAAATTTTGATCTATTGCCATATTTTTAGAATATAATTAGATAAAACTACTTCTGAATAATATCACACATATTTAATAAAATCAAAAACCGAGTAAAAAATCTATTCATTTTCAATAGACTTTTCTATGCTGATGTATTTAATATATTAATAAGAAATTTCATAAGAGGGAAAGCTAACCACATAATAAGAATTCAAATAATTACATAGCTAATCATATTTTTTGTTTTCTTTGGCTTATCATCAGCTCATCATCCTATCATAAGAGTAACTCAAGCAAAAATAATATACACTACTCCGATAATACTTATAAAAGTGAGAACATAAACAATAATATCTTGTGCATATTGAGAAAATTTTCTCGTTTTTTCTAAATCATTTATTCCACCTGCTGTCATTGTAATGCCCTCATTTAATCCACAAGTTTCATTATCACAATATTGAATTGTTGGATTTTCTGTATCAAAAAACCCAGCCTCTAGCGGAGTAAAAAAACTTCCAAATAAAAGGATAAAAAGAACTATTTTAAATATTTTTTTCATAAAATTTATTTTAAAGATTTACTTTTGCGAAATTATACATAAATTTATAAAATCTCAAAATATAATCTCTAAAATTATGACAAAAAAACAAATTTTTATTATAAGCCTCTATTTTCTTTTTTGAATTTTTCTTTTTTTTATTGGTGGAATTATTTCTCTTCTTTCAGCTTTTATAAGTATTTCCCTTTATTCTGTTATTTTTTATGGTTTTTATTTTCTTTGGAAAAAACTTACAAAAAAAAATCCTATTTTTTATAGTGATTTTTCTCAAATATTTTTGTATAAACTTTCTTTTTTCCTTTTTCTTTGTTTCTGAATTATTTGAGGATTTTCTTATTATCAAAATGAAATTTCTCCAGCAAAAATGCCATTTTATACCATAAGTAATGGCAATAAAATTGTTAAATTTCAAGCAATGGTTCATATAGGAACTCCAAATTTTTATAAATCTGTCCAAAAAAATATCAGGCAATCAAAAAAAAATGGGTATGTATTATTTTTTGAAGGAGTGAAGTCATGAAAAGAAGAAAATATGAAAAAATTTGATCAGGCACTTGGAATAAATTTTACTCCTGATCTCTATAAAAATTTTTCTCGTCTCTATGGTTTAACTTTTCAAGATAATAGTCAGTTACTTGGGCTTGTAAATAATTATGATTTTAATATTGATCTCACTATTGATGAGATCATAAGGCTCTATGATGAATTACCAAAAAATGAAGCAAAAAATATCCCGAGCGAAGTTCAAGATGTTGATACTCTTGTGCTTGAAGAACTTTCTAAACTCAATGAAAAACAGCTTCAAATTCTTGTATATGTAAACCAAGCAATTATGAATTTTATTATTAAAAATGATAAGCTCCAAAAAGGAATTTTGGCAAATTTTTGAAACTCAAATTTATTTGAAGTTATACTTAATAAAAGAAATGAGCTTATCGTATCAGAAATACAGAAATCAAAATATGATAAAATATTTATCACTTATTGATTACTTCATTTTCAAGGAATTTTTGATAAATTAAAAGAAAAAGATAAAAATTGGAAAATAATCAAACAAGAAAATTTTTATCCGATTAAAAATTAATTAAGAATTTTCTAGACAAATGTAATCATCTCAAACAAGAGAGAAAATATCTTTTTTAATTTTATGAAAATAAAATATTTCTTCCAAAAGAATAAGATCCAAGATGAAAAAATTTTTATTTATAATCATGGGAATGATATGTTTTTAAAAGAAAAATTCCAAAATTTTCTCGCAAAAAAATGAGAAAAACAAAAAATAATCGTGATTTATTGACCGACTGCTTGTGGGAAAACAAAGCTCTCTCTGGATATTGCAAAATTTTTGGATACAGAAATTATTTCGACCGATAGCAGGCAGATTTTTAAATATTTGGATATTGGGACGGGAAAAATCAAAGAAAACGAAAAAGTTGGAATTATCCATAATATGATAGATATAATCACTCCCGATCAAAAATATTCTGTTGGAGAATACAAAAAAGAAGCAGAAAAAATCATAAAAAAACTGCAATTCCAAGGAAAAATTCCTGTTCTTGTCGGAGGAACTTGACTCTATATCGATAGCCTGATTTATGATTTTGATATTCCAAAAGTTCCTGCTGATGAGGCTCTGAGAGAAAAACTCATAGAAGAAGCTCATGATTTTGGAAAAGATTTTGTCTACCAAAAACTTTGCTCACTTGATCCTGATTTTGCACAAACTCTTCATCCCAATAATCTTCCCTATGTAATCCGAGCTCTTGAAGTGAAAATGCTTACAGGAAAATCAAAATCAGAATTTAGAAAAGAAAAAATTCTCAAATATGACACTTTTTTTCTCACTCCATACGACAACAATAGAGAAATTCTCTATAAAAATATTGATACGAGAGTAGAAAATATGCTTCAAGAAGGACTTGTAGAAGAAGTAAAAAACATCTTAGAAAAATGATATAAAATGACTGATTTTTGACTACAAACAATTGGTTATAGTGAAATTATAGATTTTTTAAACTGAAATATTTCTCTTCCCGAAGCTAAAGAACTCATACAAAAAAATTCAAGAAATTATGCAAAAAGACAACTTACTTGGTTTCGTAAATACGAAAATAAAGATTATTAAAAGTAAAAAATAAAGGAAGTCTAATTTTTATTTGACAAAGATAATTTTAAACTTAAAATGTTTTTTACTTTATTTTTAAAATAATATTTATTATAATTATGAAATTTTAAATAAAAAAGTCCGTTGCAGAAAGAGTATGAGAAAGTAGTTCAAATTTGCAATTAGCATTTTGTTTGAGAGAAGTAACATGAAATATTACTTCAATGATTAATCCTTTGATTTCGCAACAACCTATTAAAGAAGATTTTTTTCAACTTGATAATGAAAGATTAGGTCAATATATAGAAGCAAAAAAATCAGAATTATTAAAAATGTTAGATGATAAATCTCTTAATGGAAGAAAACACTGAATTATTAAAACAAATTTAGATGAATTAGAACATAATTCTTTACCAACATTAAAAAATACCTCAATTGAGGTAAGACAAGAGGCACTTGAAATACTAGAAAAAATAGCCAAAAATATTTGATATAAAAAACCTACAGAAGAAGTAATTGTAGATTTAGGTAGTAAAAATAAAGGTAAAGGGGGAAAAAAGAAATAATCCATCCTAATCATTTTTCAGAGCCTCTTCGAGGCTCTTTTTTTTACTTTAAAAAAATTTTTTCATAAAATAAAATCTTGTCAAGAAGAATTATTAGAAAATGAATAAAATATATGATAGAATTTAAAAAATATATTTCTTAGTATAACTTTTGTGAACCTAACAGATTTTCTTGGAAAAAAGAAACAAAATACAGATAGTGAAAAAAAAGAAAAATCTTCTGAAAAAGTAGAAGATCTTTTTAATATCTGAAATACTAATAATAATCAAAGTTGAAAAAATAATATGGAGGTAAATAATTCCGATCTCTACATTTGAAATTATGGAACAAAAAATCAAGATACCACAATAATAAGTCTTTTAAATGATATATTTGTAAATGCTTTTCGCCTCAAGGCTTCTGATATACATTTAGAGCCAAGAGAAAAAAATTTTTGTGTAAGATTGAGAGTTGATGGAAATTTTATTCCTTATAAAGAGTTTCCTCTTTCTCAGAGAGATTCTATCATCGCAAGAATAAAAATTATGGCATCTCTCAGAATTGATGAACATAGACTTCCCCAAGATGGAAAAATTAATTATAGATTATTTGGTGATAAAGCGGTGGATTTAAGGGTTTCAATTATGCCGACTATTTATGGAGAAAAATGTGTTTTGAGAATACTCAAAAAAGATGAAAAACCGCCAGAACTTATGGAGTTAGGAATTATGCCCTATAATATGGTGAAAATAAAAGAACACTTAGAAGATAATTATGGAATGATACTTGCAGTTTGACCAACAGGAAGCGGGAAATCGACAACCTTGTTTTGACTTTTATCAAAATTTAATCCAGAAGAAAATAATATTTCTACTCTCGAAGATCCAGTGGAATACAGAATTCCATGAGTAAATCATACTCAAATCTATCCTGCTATAAATTTTTCTTTTGCTACATGACTCAGATCACTTTTGAGACAAGATCCTGATATTATAATGGTCGGAGAAATAAGAGATGAAGAAACAGCAAAACTTGCGGTAGAAGCTTCTATTACTGGGCATATCGTATTTTCTACTCTCCATACAAATAGTGCAGCTCATACAATACAAAGATTAACAAATCTTTGAGTTGATCCATTACTTATTACTTCTTCTATACGAATGATTATTTCCCAAAGACTTGCGAGAAAACTTTGTCCAAAATGTAAGATACAATATAAGCCTGATGAAAAAATTGAAAAATATATAATTGGAAAAGTTGGAAAATATCTCAAAGATAAAGAAAATATTTCACTTTATAAAGCCAGTCCTGAATGATGCGATTCTTGTCATCATACTGGTTATAGCGGAAGAATAGGCTTTTTTGAAATACTTGAAATTAGTGAAAAGATGGAAGAACTCATACTGAAATGAGGAAGTAGAACACAATTAGAAATACAAGCAATTGGTGATGGAATGATTCCAATAAAAGAAGATGGCTTGTTAAAAGTAATACTTTGAGATACAAGTTTAGAAGAAATGATTTCTGTTCTCGGAACAAATAATTAACTTGAAAATATTTGTTAAATGATTATTTTTATGATAGAATTATTTAGTCTAAATACAAAAAATGAATACCGTTCTTTTAAAGCTTTTTGAACAATATGAACTTCCCGAAAAAGATAGATATGAAATTTCCCAAGTTTATAATTTTCTTCCTGAAGAAAAAAAACAGAGATTGCTCAGAAATTTTAAAATATTTATCCAGAAGATAAACAAGTTTCGAGAACAACTCCAAAAAGAAAAAGAAATACTCGTAGGAAAAACAATCGAAGAAATAAGAATAATGATAGAACAAGTAAAAAACCAAAACAACATATAAAAAAATAAAATTTAAAACAAAAACAAAATGACTGAAAGTACTACTCTTGAAAAACATTTCAAAAAGAAATGAGGAAAACAATATTTTTCAGAATTAAAAAAATCACTTGAAAAAATAGAAGATAAAATTTCTCCTCTATTTTTGGAACAATTCAATAGGTATAGAAGTGAACTTCTTTCTCTTGTAGCAGAAAATATATCAACTGTCGAAGATCCTTTTATGCAAAAATTTATAGCCAATAAAAATAGAAAAATTGGTATTGCTCTTTCCTTTTCTCCTGAAATTCCCTATCAAAATTTTATTCCAGAATATCCCTACGAATAAAATCTATAACTAAACTAAGCCTCTAAAAAATTATCTCCCTTTGGAAAGATAATTTTTTTGTAATAATTACAAATTTGCTTTAGATGACAATCAGCACATTTTGGCTTTCTTGCGACACATTGATACCTTCAAAAAAGTACCAAACTATGATGCAGGTCAACATTATCTTTTTCAGTAAATATTTTTTCAGCCTGATTATTTGTCGCAAGTGGAGTTTTTGTTTTTACTATTCCGATACGATTGAGAACTCTATGCACATGAGTATCTACTGCCAAATAGGGAGCACGATAAATAATAGAAAGAAAAACTTTTGCTGTTTTTATTCCTACTCAAGGAAGAGTAATAAGCTGTTCCAAAGTATTTGGAATTTTTGAGTTATATTTTTCTAGCAATATTTGTGAAGTTTCAAAAATATGACGAGTTTTATTATTAAAAAAAGAAATACTTTTTATAAATTCTCGTATTTTTTCCTGCCCAATTTTTTTTCCATCTTTTGGCTCTTTTAAAACTTGAAAAAATTTTTTATTTATTTTATTTACCTGTTTATCCGTCGATTGTGCTGACAAAATAATCGCAACAAGTAATTGAAATTCTGTTTCATATTCCAGCTCCGTAAGAGCATGAGGATAGAGTGCAAAAAGTCATTCTTTCATTTTTTGAATTTTTTCTTTTTTTGTCATATTTTTTTAGTAAATTTCTTTATTAGGCTAGTTCCGTAATAAGAAAATATTATCTAGGTTCTTGGCTTAAATAAAACCAAAACTCAAAATTTAATTTTAAAGCCTACTTTTCGTCTTATTAGTCAATAAAAGTATCTATAAAAAAATTATTTCGGAACTAGTCTATTATAATATTCTTTATCCACGAAAACGGGACCAAAATTTAATAGATTTCTTTTTCATAGCAATTTTGGCAATATACTATTTCTGGTCTTTCTGGAGCATAAGTAGTTTGAATATTTTCTCCACATTTATCACAAATTCTTGTAAATAATTTTCTTGGATTTCTGAGTTTCATTCTATCGAGATGCCTTTGGTCTGGATGCCTTCTTGGTATTGGCAAATTATGTTTTCTATAAAATTCTAGTTCTTGAGGAATTATTCTGAACAATGGGTTTAAACCCATTGTTTTTCTTTCTTCATCTTCAATTGCCCAATTGAGAATATCATCAGGAATTTCTGCAATATTTTCAGGAAGTTTTGAAGCTGGAATTATTTTTTCTACCTTAGGAAAAGGAGCTTCGTAATCTGACCAGTTAATTTTTAGTTTTCAGTTTCCAGTCTTCAGTTTACAGACTTTAAATGTATCTGTCTCTTGACTGATAACTGATAACTCAGAACTCTCTAAA
>Ga0172367_10002410_pt1 | contig 25652 bp, 25 predicted proteins | sample Lak10m_FD_114542 | JGI IMG/M metagenome (GOLD analysis project Ga0172367, IMG submission 114542) | Freshwater microbial communities from Kabuno Bay, South-Kivu, Congo - kab_022012_10m | ecosystem: Environmental > Aquatic > Freshwater > Lake | place: Democratic Republic of the Congo: South-Kivu...
CAATCCCAGAACGGAGGTGTTTTCATCTACAATTTTGCGAATGCAGGGAGCAGCAGCGTGCCTGCCTATGCCTATGTTTCAGGCAACACCATTTCCCTGGAGGTCAACCAGGTGATTGGCGACGATTGGATCATCAACGGTTCGGGAACCCTTGCCAGTTCAAGAATCACCTGGCCCTATACACTGAATGACCACGCGACACTTCATTATATCTCCGCCATTTTTACGAGGTAATCACCGCGGGATCTCTTTGATAAAATCGTTCTCTCTTTTTGTCAGCTCCCTGTTGACCTTCTCGTACATTTGAATGAAGTGCTCCTGGTCGCTCCGGTAGTACTCTATATTTTTCTGGTACCGTTCCCTGGACACCCGGTATTTCCTGAACAATCCCGAATAATAGAAGTCTGCCTGTCCCTTGGTATCCAGCCCCTTGTTCCTGTCAACGAGCATAGCCGCTTCAATGGTATGGGCATCCGCCAGCATCAGGATCATCTGGGGTTCAGGTATAATGGAATCAGCCGGCAGGTCAAGTTCCGTTTCCGGATGCCGGTCGGAGGTACAGGAGGCAAGAATCAGAAGGGACAGGAAACCAAGGATCTTCTTCATGGAAGCTATTGGTTTCGGGCGGCATACTCCTGGTTCAGCTGGTCGAGGACCTGTTGTGTGATATCGAGTTTGTCGCTGGCAATGAGGATCTCCCCGGCCGTACGGTAAGCCAGGATGTAATCGTAGCCGTATTGCTGGTTGAACCGCCGCAGGAAGCTGTCGACCGTGTCCAGAAGCTCAATATTCATTTTATATTCCTGCTCAGCTACCTGCTGGGTGTAACGCTCTTTTTTATCCATGAGGGCCTGCTGGTCCATCATCAGTTTTTCATACCGTTGCTGGGCTTCTGACTGAGTAATTCTCCCGGATTCGTATTTAGACTGAAGATCGGCGGCATCTTTCTCAAGGGCCTGCTGTTCTCTGAGGATCTCCCCCTGAAGCCTGTTCCCAGTATTTTCAAGGTTTTCCTTCAGAAGTCTTACGAATTCATAATGTTCATTCAGTGTGTCGATGTTCACAAACACAACCCGCGGCCGGGCTAATGCCGCCATCTCCGTTGAATCCCCTGAACCCGGTTCCGCACTGCCGGAGGGGCGGAAGGTGAAAAACAAAATGTACAGAACGATCAATCCGGCAAGTACAACAAGTAGCAATACCGTGTTCAGGTTAATCGGATTTTTTCTCATAAGTGACTGATTAATTTCCAAGTTCAGATAAAAACTTAATACGCATCAGGCGGATCTCCTCCTCAGCATATTCATCCTCACCGAGATTCTTTAACGCTTTGGCCACAGAATCTGTTTCGGCCGTGCGAAAATAGTCGAAAATTTCCTCCTGGTGAAACGGATCCACGATTTCGTCAATGTAATAGTTGATATCAATCTTCGTCCCGGCACTGACAATGTGTTCCACCTCTGTCAGCAACTCATCAAATGAGAGGTTTTTTGCGATCGCGATATCGGCAAGGGAGATCTTCCGGTCAATGCTCTGAATGATATACACCTTGAGCCCCGATTTATTGATCACCGACTTCACCACCATATCCATCGGCCGGATGATCTCGTTTTCCTCCACGTACTCCTTGATCAGATCAATGAAGGGCTTGCCGTATTTCAGCGCCTTTCCGGACCCGACCCCTGTGATCTGCTTCATTTCATCGATGGTGATGGGATACTGAATGGCCATATCCTCCAGCGAAGGATCCTGGAAAATGACAAACGGAGGGAGTTTCTCTTTCCGGGCGATCTGTTTGCGCAGGTCCTTGAGCATGCTGAAAAGCGTTTTATCGGTCGTGTTGCTTTTCGACCCCATCGCTTCTAAAAACTCCTCCTCTTCCGGATTTTCATAGTCATGGTCGTCGACCAGCATGACCGACCAGGGCTTTTTGAGAAACTTATGGCCATCCGGGGTCATCTGCAGGATGCCATAATTCTCAATGTCTTTTGTGATAAGCCTTTCGATCAGGCATTGACGGATGACAGCATTCCAGAACTTCTCATCCTTGTCAGCCCCCTTCCCAAAGACCTCCAGCTTGTTATGCTTGTAATTCTTGACGGGGGTGGTGAGTTTCCCGATCAGCACATTGATCAGATGCTTGTGCTTCACCTGCTCCTTCATCGCCAGGATGGCTTCGAGGACAATCTGCATGTACTGTTTCCCCTCGAACTTCTTCTTCGGATGCAGACAGTTGTCGCAGTTCTGGCAGTTTTCCTCCTTAAACACCTCCCCGAAGTAATGAAGGAGCTGTCTTCGCCGGCAAACAGATGATTCACTGTAGCTGACGGTTTCAAACAGCAGGTGCTTGGCGATCTCCTGTTCGGCTACCGTTTTTCCTTTCAGGAACTTCTCTAACTTCAGAATGTCGTCATAGCTGTAAAAAGCAATGCAGTTCCCTTCACCGTCATCCCGTCCACCCCGGCCGGTCTCCTGGTAATATCCTTCGAGGCTTTTCGGCATGTCGAAATGGATCACATAGCGTACATCGGGTTTATCTATTCCCATGCCAAAGGCAATGGTTGCCACGATGACGTCCACTTTTTCCATCAGGAATTTATCCTGGTTTTCCCTCCGGACGGCCGCATCGAGCCCGGCATGATAAGGCAGCGCCTTGATCCCGTTGAGGGTAAGTGATTCGGCCAGCTCCTCCACCTTTTTGCGGCTCAGACAGTAGACGATCCCTGATTTTCCGATGTGGCTTTTAATGTACTTGATCACATCTTTTACCACCGTCTTGGTTTTGGGCCTCACCTCATAATAGAGGTTTGGCCGGTTGAAGGAGGCCTTGAAAACAGTGGCATCCATCATACCGAGGTTCTTCTGGATATCCTGCTGAACTTTCGGAGTTGCTGTCGCCGTGAGGGCGATGACCGGGACTTTCTGCCCGATCGCTTCAATGATCGGCCTTAGCCGGCGGTATTCAGGCCTGAAGTCATGCCCCCATTCCGAGATGCAGTGCGCTTCATCAATGGCGAAAAAGGAGATCTTGATGTTTCTCAGGAATTCAATGTTCTCCTCTTTTGTAATGGTCTCCGGGGCAACATAAAGAAGTTTTGTCTTTCCCTTGGTGATATCCTTTTTCACCTGGAGGATCTCCTGGCGTGAGAGGGATGAATTCATGAAATGGGCAACCTCCTCTTCCGTGCCGAAACTGCGCATCGAGTCCACCTGGTTTTTCATCAGGGCAATCAGGGGAGATACCACGATCGCCGTACCCTCCCTGATCAGGGCGGGAAGCTGGTAGCAGAGAGATTTTCCTCCCCCGGTGGGCATAATCACAAAGGTATCTTTCCCCGAGAGAACATTCTTGATGATGTCTTCCTGATTGCCCTTGAATGTATCAAACCCGAAAACTTTCTTCAGTGCATCATGCAGATCCAACTCGTCCTTGCTAACCGCCATTGTTATTCTCTGGTTTATTCATTACTTTTGCTCGAGATTCACTGATTTTAAAAGGTTTAAACCTCTATATACAAATATAATCACAAATCATCCCAAACAACTAAATTTTTTTAAAAAAATTGTGTTTTGAATAACATAGCCGCCATCCGAGAATCTGCCCTGAAAACCATCCATCAGGAAGCAGAAGCCATCACCGGCCTGCTCTCATACATCAATGATCCCTTTACCCAGTCCGTTGAGGTGATCCTCCGGTGCCGCGGACGCGTCATCGTTACCGGGATCGGAAAAAGTGCGATCATCGGACAAAAGATCGTTGCGACCTTCAACTCCACCGGGACTCCCGCCGTCTTCATGCATGCTGCCGATGCCATTCATGGCGACCTGGGCATCATCCAGAAAGAGGATGTGGTCCTGTGTCTCTCGAAAAGCGGGGAGACACCGGAGATCAGGATCCTCGTTCCACTCATCAAAAAGAACGGCAACCCGCTGATCGCCCTCGTGGGAAATCCCAACTCCTACCTCGCCACTCAGGCAACGCATTGGATCAACACGTTTGTCTCCCAGGAGGCCTGCCCCAACAACCTGGCGCCAACATCCAGCACCACAGCCCAGTTGGTGATGGGCGACGCCCTGGCGATATGCCTGCTCGAAAGCCGCGGATTTACGGCTGATGATTTTGCCAAATTTCACCCGGGAGGTGTGCTGGGAAAAACGCTCTATCTAACCGTCGCAGATCTCTACGTCAACAATCCCGCGCCAAAAGTAATATTTTCCGATAATATCAAACAGGTCATCCTGGAAATTTCATCCAAACGGCTGGGTGCGACAGCCGTCTTGAAACAGGATAAACTGATCGGGATCATCACAGACGGGGACCTTCGCCGGATGCTTGAGAAACACATTGAACTGGAAACTGTTACGGCTGAAGATGTGATGAGTGAACATCCGAAGGTGATCGAACCTGAAACCCTCGTCATCGAGGCATTAAACCTGATGCGCCATAACAATATCACCCAGCTGATCGTTGTAAAGAATGATGTCTACCTGGGGATCATTCACCTGCACGACATCCTGAAAGAGGGGATCTTTTAATCCGTACCGGGAACAAGATGGTATGAAAACAATGTGGGTGCCACGCCGGATCCTCATGGGGGTCCTTTTTCTTCTCAGCTTTTCCCTGTCCGCGCAAATCACCAAGATCATGGGAAAAATATCCGATTCCTCCACCGGAGAACCCCTCCCCTTTACCAACATCGTGATAGCAGGAACTACCCTTGGAACCCTGACTGACTTCGAAGGAAAATACTCTATCGAGTTCACGGTAAAGGCCGATTCCCTGAAAGCCTCCTTGATCGGATTCACTCCCCAACGCAGGAAAATCCTGCTGCATCAGTTTCAAACCATTGATTTTCAGCTATCCCCTGCCACCTATACCCTGAAAGAGGTTACGATCAGGTACACCGGCAACCCGGCGGAAAGGATCCTCGACAGCATCATCGCCCACCGGGAAAGAAACTCCCTGCAATCCTTTTCCTCCTATCAGTATGAAGCCTACACAAAAATTGAGCTCGACGCCAACAACATCACCGACAAACTACGGCAGCGTAAGTTTTTCAAATCCTTCGATTTCGTCTTTTCCTACATCGATACCTCCACCATCAACGGCAAATCCTACCTGCCGGTGTTCATCACCGAAACAATGTCGGATGTCTACTTCCGGAAATCTCCGCAGGCCAGGAAAGAGATCATCAAGGCCTCCCGGATGTCGGGACTGGAAAATGAAAGCGTGGCCCAGTTTCTAGGTAACCTCTCCGAACAGATTGAGATCTACAAGGATCACATCCCTATTTTCGACAAGAATTTCGTCAGTCCGATTGCCAATTTCGGCATCGATTATTACAAATATTACCTGGTCGACAGCACTTTCATGGGAAACAACTGGTGCTATCACATCATGTTCAAGCCCAAACGGAAGCAGGAGCTCACCTTTACGGGGAGTTTCTGGGTGGCTGACACCTCCTATGCCATAAAAAAAATCGATCTCCGGATCGCCTCTGATGCCAACATCAATTTCATCAACGACCTGGCGGTAAGACAGGAGTTTGAATGGACCCAGGACAAGTTTTGGATGATCACCCATGATGAGATGATCGCCGACTTCAACATCATTGAGAACACCGATAAAATCCTGGGCTTTTTCGGACACCGGACCTCCAGCTACCGGAATTTTCAATTTGATCCTCCCGAAGAGAAGCGGTATCTCTCCATGCCGGCCAATGTGTTCATTGAGCCTGATGCCAACCAGAAAGACGATGCCTACTGGGCAAAGGCCCGGCATGAGGAGCTGTCGGAATCGGAACAGGGGATCTATGAGATGGTCGACTCCGTCAAAAAAGTTCCCCTATTCAATACCTATGTCGACATTGTTTACACGGCCGTTAACGGATACCTTCCGTGGGGCAAGGTCGAGCTGGGGCCCTACACCAAGCTTTTCTCTTATAACACCATCGAAGGGGCGAGGTTCAGGATAGGGGGCCGCACCAGCAATTCGTTCAGCAAAAAGCTTCAGCTTGAAGCTTACCTGGCTTACGGAACCAGAGACCAGCGGTTCAAATACGGAGGAGAGGTCATGTACATGTTCGATAAAAACCCCCGGAGGGACCTGGTGGCCTCATACAAAAATGATCTGGAACAGCTTGGGCTGAGCCCCAATGCCTTTTCCACCGACAACATCCTCTCTTCCATCTTCCGCCGGGGACCAAATGACAAACTGACCCGTGTGCAGGAGTTCAAGATCATGTATGAACACGAATGGTTCAACGGGCTGATCAACCGGCTGCATTTCATTCACCGGCAAATGTTCCCGCTGGGGGAGACTTCGTTTGTCATCTTTCCCGAATCAAGAAGTTCTCCGGTGTTGATCCCAGATATCTTCACATCCGAGATCGTGTTTGATACCAGGATCGCATTCCATGAACGGTTTGTTTCCGGGGAATTTTACCGCTATACGATCAGCTCGCCCTATCCCATCATCCTGATCCGATATGCCTATGGCATCCCGAACCTCTTTAACAGTGATTACGAGTATCACCGGTTGACGGTGAACCTTCAGCAATGGTTCAACTTCTCGACTATCGGATGGTCCAAATACACCATTGAAGCCGGGAAGATCTGGGGTACGCTGCCCTATCCGCTCCTGAAAATTCACGACGGGAACCAGACCTTCCTCTACGACGAATTCTCTTCCAACCTGATGTACTATTATGAGTTTGTGAGTGACCAGTATTTCACCGTCACCTATGCCCATCACTTTGACGGACTGATATTCAACCACCTTCCGTTGATCAGGAAACTGAAATGGAGGGAGGTGGTTCACCTTCGCTGTGTTTACGGAAGCCTGAGTGAGAATAACAGAGCCTATTCCCTTTTCCCCGGCCAGATGCGGTCGTTTGACAAGATCCCCTACTGGGAAGCCGGTGTGGGGATTGAGAACATCTTCCGGATCATCCGGGTGGATGCCATCTGGCGGCTGAATCATAAACACGATATCCCTGACCAGAGACCCTCAGGGTTTGGCCTTTTCCTCTCCCTATACTTTTCATTCTGAGGAATCGTTACCTTTGTACCCTATTCCGAGATCATGATCCTTCGCACAGAAAAAATTGTCAAGAAATACCGGAAACGAACGGTGGTCAACGAAGTGACAATCCAGGTTGAACCGGGAGAGATCGTCGGGTTGCTCGGCCCCAACGGGGCAGGAAAGACTACCTCCTTCTATATCATCGTCGGGTTGATCAAACCGCTGTCGGGGAAAGTCTATCTCGATGACCTTGATATCACCTCAGAGCCCATGTACCGCCGCGCCCAGCGTGGCATCAGCTATCTGCCCCAGGAAGCTTCGGTGTTCAGGAAACTCTCAGTGGAAGACAACATCAAAGCCATTCTCGAATTCACCAAACTTAACAAAATGCAGCAGAAAGAGAGGCTGGAGAAGCTGCTTGACGAGTTTGGCCTGCAACACGTCAGGAAAAGCCTGGGTATCACCCTCTCAGGCGGGGAGCGGCGCCGTACGGAGATTGCCCGCTGCCTGGCCGTCGACCCGAAATTCATCCTGCTGGATGAACCCTTCGCAGGGATCGACCCGATCGCCGTGGAAGACATTCAGCAGATCGTCACCAAGCTGAAAGAGAAAAACATCGGTGTGCTCATCACCGATCACAATGTCCACGAGACCCTTTCCATCACAGACCGCTCCTACCTGCTGTTTGAAGGGAGCATCCTCAGGGCAGGCACCTCTGATGAACTCGCGGAAGATGAACATGTGCGCAAGGTTTATCTTGGCCAGAACTTCGAACTGCGAAGATAAAGCGCTTTTGGCTGTTCGCCATTCTCTTATCTCTTATCTCTTATCCCTAATCGCTATTCGCTATTCCCTTTTGGAAAAAGAGCGAGAGGAGGAAATAAGTGAGGATGATAAGGGGGATCGCGCAAAAGGAAAAGAGGATAATAAAGAGAACTGACAGGATCAGAAAAGAGAACTGCACCTTGTTTCCTTTCCAGGTTGTCTTTTTAAATTTCATGGAGAAGAGGCGGAAGTCGGAAACCATCAGGTAGGCGAAGAGAACCGTAAGGATGGCCAGCACCCGTGTGTTGGAGAAAAACCCGGTGAAGAAATCGATGGGGATCAGGGTGAAACGATAGGAGTTTGTAAAAAGGATCAGTGGCACTGAGGCAAAAAAGATGGCGTTGGCCGGTACCGGCAACCCGATGAAATGCTCTTCCTGCCGGAGGTCGATGTTGAACTTTGCCAGCCGGAAAGCGGCACAGACAGGGATCAGCAAGGCAAAATAGGGAGTGATGTGGTAACGCTCAAGGAGGTTGCAACTGCCTTCACATCCTGCCGAGAGAAGGTTGAACAGGATCAGTCCGGGCACCACACCAAAGGAGACCAGGTCGGCCAGGGAGTCAAGCTGTTTCCCTAATTCCGAACGGGCATCCAGCAGCCTGGCCGCGGTGCCGTCCAAGAAATCAAACAGGGCCGCGATAAAGATGAAGAGGGAAGCCATCACGAGATCCCCCTCCAAAACAAGGGTGAGGGCAATCAATCCTGCGATCAGGTTAAATGCTGTGAGGGCGTTGGGGATGTGTTGTTTCCAGGCCATAACCTCTTGATTCTTGCAGTAAAGATACAGACAATTTCAGATCCTCATCCCGATTTTCCATAATTTTGGGCCATGCCAGTTCCGTCCATCCATCCGGAGGATTACACCTATGATCTGCCTGCCGACAGGATTGCCCAGTATCCCTTGCCCGAGCGGGATGCTTCCAAGCTGATCTGCTCCATCGGGGAGACGATAAAAGAGGATGTTTTCCGGAATATCGCGGATTGGCTTCCACCGGGGAGTATGCTGGTGATGAACAACACCCGCGTGATCCGAGCCAGGCTGATCTTTCAGAAACCCTCGGGCGGATCTGTTGAGATTTTTTGCCTGGAGCCCCTCGAACCCACCAAAGAGGTCAGCGAGGCCTTTCAGCAGAGAGGCCCTCTCCTCTGGAAGTGTTTGATCGGCCATGCCAAGCGATGGAAAAGCGGTCACCTGACCCGTGAGATGATCTTTTCAGGAAATCCTGTCATCCTACAGGCAGAACGGAGCGGCGAACAGGGAGAGGGTGCGTTCGCGATCCGGTTTTCATGGGATCATCCGGAGATCACCTTTGGAGATCTTCTTGAAGAGGCCGGACGTACCCCCCTGCCCCCCTATATCCTGCGTCAGGATGAGGAGGAGGATATTCTTCGCTACCAGACCATCTATGCCCGGCAGAAAGGGTCGGTGGCCGCCCCTACCGCCGGGTTTCACTTCACCGAAGCGGTCCTCGATTCCCTCAAAGCCAGAGATATCAGGCTGGAGCAGATCACCCTCCATGTCGGGCTGGGGACGTTCAAGCCCATCACCGTCAAGGAACTCGGGCAACATGTCATGCACCAGGAACAGATCGTGGTTGAAGCCGGCACCATCCGTCACCTGCTGCATCATCTTCCGAAACCGGTGATCGCTGTAGGTACCACTTCCGTCAGAACACTGGAAAGCCTCTACTGGCTTGGGGTCAAGCAACTGCGGCATCCGGCACGGATCCAAACCGTTCTGGAGCAATGGGAGCCATACAATGATAGCGACTCGCCATCGATCCCTCCCTGGGATGCCCTGATTGCATTGCTGCAGATGATGGAGCAACGGGGGCTTTCGACTTTCACCGCCCGAACACGGTTAATGATCGTGCCCGGATACCGGTTCCGAATCATCTCCGGGATGATCACCAACTTCCATCAGCCCCGAAGCACGTTGCTGATGCTGATTGCCGCTTACCTGGGAGAACAATGGAAAGAGGTGTACCGGTACAGCCTAGATCATCAGTTCAGATTCTTGAGCTACGGGGACAGTTGCCTCTTTCTTCGGTGACGAATTAAAATGATTGATATCTGAGTAATTAATTTCAGCACTCTTTTATTACCTTTGTATCATTCCAAACACGGAGGAGATCATGCTCAATCATCTGTTTCTAATTTTCGGACTTGGCACCACGGAGATCATCCTGATCGTCCTGGTAGTGCTGTTACTGTTTGGTGGCCGCAAGATCCCCGAACTGATGAAGGGAATCGGCAAAGGGATGAAAAATTTCAAAGATGGCATTCAGGGAGCGGATGAAGATCTGAAAGAGATCCCAAAGGATAAATCCGCTACAGAGAAGAAGGAACCACCCACCGATCCTGCAGGCTGATAGATTATCTGCTACCTCCTATTCCTTTTCCTTCCCAGGTGACTTATCGGGATTGACCGATTCTGATCATCCACTTGCAGAGAAAACTTCCTGCTTGAACTAATCTCTTTTTTTATCATCGATGGATGCGCTAAACTTGCTGTAAACAAAACCTTCCAATATGAAAAAATTCCTTTGCCTGTTTATGATGACCCTCCTGATCCTTCCGGCATTTGCCCAGGATAGCGGGAAGGTGAAACCTGAGAAAGAGCGTATGAAGCCCGCGCTGCTGCTGATTGATGTACAAAACCGGTACATGCCCATGATGGCGGAGCAGGATGTCAAAGAAGCACCCAAGTATATCAACTGGTACATGCTGCTTTTCCGTCATTACAAACTCCCCGTGGTACGTGTGTACCACAGTGATCCGAAGTGGGGACCCGAGCCAGGTTCCGACGGGTTTGCCTTTGATACGGTCTTTCACATTGAGGAGAGCGACCCGATGGTGATCAAGACCTATGGGGATGGATTCAACAAGACCAACCTCGACAGCCTGCTGCAGGCAAAAGGGATCAACACTGTATTCCTGTGCGGGTTGAGCGCCACCGGGTGTGTGCTGGCGACCTACATCGGCGCAAATAACCATGATTACAAGGCCTTCATGCTCAAGGATGCCCTGCTAAGCCATGATGCCGAACTTACCAAAGCCGTCCAGGAATTTACCAGTACCATCTCCTGGGAAGCGTTGAAACTGCTGCTGGAAAATACCGAGAACTAGATGGTGCCATAGTGCCGTGGTGCCGTGGTGCCGTGGTGATATGGTGGTGTGGTGATGTGGTGGCGTGGTGGAAGTGGTGAGACGTAAAAACGTTAGACGTATTTCACTGGTCCGCCTGTCCGCCTGTCCGCTTGTCCGCCTCCTAATTCCCTGCCCCAAGCATTCTCTCCGCAAATTCGCGAACGGCGCCGGCATTGAATTTGGAGACATCCTCCGAGATATTGACGACTTCCCTGATGATCATCCGTTCGAAGGCATTCATCTTCTCAAATTCCAGTTCGCCCCCGAACAGGCCTGTGGCGATTGCCTTTTCCCTTAACGCGTAAGGGAAAGCGGCATCAAATTGCTCCAGGGCCGGAGCACCTTCAAACATGCAGCAGATATAAAGGCCCATTCGTTTTGTGAGAAGTTCGTCCAGGTTGTTTTCACAGAATTTCCGGATCCGTTTCTGAATTTTTCCGATGCGGATGGAGCCTCCGATGATTACGGTATTGAACATTTCCATTGGTGGGGTTTCACCATCTTCCAGGTTTATCATGGTCACATCGTCCGCTATCCGGTCACGGATCATGACGGCTGCTTTTTCAGCACACCCGTGGGAAGTCATATATACAATGAGGGTCGGCATCAGTGGTTTTCCGGTTTCAAAGATAAAGATATATTCTCCGAATTGCGTACATTTGATGCCGGATGCCGGATGCCGGATGCGGGATATGAGATGTGAGATGTGAGATGCACGATACGGATGAAATGCATTTAATGAGCCGGACCTGATGAAGAAGCACAAGGATTCTGATGAGATGACCTTCTGGGAGCACCTGGATGATCTGCGGAGCACCCTGATCTGGAGTTTTGTCGCCATTGCGTTGTGCGGAACCGTAGCATTCATCTTTAAGGAGATCCTGTTTGACCACATTCTGCTTGCCCCCAAGGAAAAAAGCTTCATCACCTACCGGTTGCTCTGCCAACTGGCCGACCTGGTCTCGATGCCCTCGTTATGCATCGATCCATCCTCTTTTCAGATTATCAACATCAACTTCGCCGGCCAGTTCATGTCGCATATGACCATCTCACTGGTGGCAGGACTGGTGATTGCCATGCCTTTTGTGGTCTGGCAGTTCTGGCGTTTTATCAAACCCGGCCTCACGCCGAAGGAGGTTAAATACACCCGCGGGGGAGTATGGATCATCTCGTTATTATTCCTATCCGGGATCCTTTTTTCCTATTTTATCGTGGTCCCGCTGATGGTAAACTTTTTGGGAGGATACCAGGTCAGCGAAATGGTGAACAATCAGATCGCCCTCTCTTCCTACACGGGGTCGGTCACCATGATGACCCTGCTGATGGGGCTGCTGTTTGAGCTTCCAGTCATTGTGATCTTCCTGACCAAAGCGGGCATCGTAACACCGACACACCTGAAGAAATACAGGAAGCACACGCTCGTGGCGATCCTGATCATCGCCGGGGTGATCACTCCAAGTCCCGACATCTTCTCACAACTCATCGTATCCATCCCCCTCTTCCTGCTTTTTGAATTCAGTGTTTCGGTCTCCTGCAGGATCTATAAGAGGAAGCAACAGCAAATTGCTGATGAAGAAGATGATCTGAACGATTGAATCCCTTAGTTAATCGGGAGAATCCCGGCTCTAAACGGAGAGCGCTTGTCGCCCGTTTCATTCCCAATTACTTTTGATGCTCAAACTAAACCTCTCCTTCAATGGAACCAAAACGACTTTACAGAAGCTCCTCCGATAGAGTAATTGGCGGCGTAGCATCAGGACTGGCCGGTTATTTTAAACTCGATCCTCTGCTGGTGAGATTACTTTTCGTAATCTTCACCCTCGTCGGAGGCGGAGCAGTGCTTATTTACATCATCCTGTGGATTGTCACTCCTGAGGAATCCCAGGCAAATCATCAACCTAAAAACTCAACCTCCATGGAATCAAATGAAACACCAAAAAAACCAAACCCGGAGACCAGGCAAAAAGGGAACCTGATCGGTGGATTGGTATTGATTACACTGGGTGCCATTTTCCTTGTCGCTCAGTTTATCCCACGGATTGATTTTGGAGATCTCTGGCCACTTATCCTGATCGTGATCGGGATTGCTCTTCTTTTTAATGCATACGGCAGAACGCCCAAGAAACACGATTAAACAGACAGATTATGAAATTCCGCAATCTTTTTTGGGCTTTGATCCTCATTGCGATCGGGCTCATGTTTCTCTTCAGCAATTTCGGATGGCTCAATTTCCACTGGATCAGTATCTGGCGGTTGTGGCCTCTGATCCTTATCTTCTGGGGAATCTCCATTCTTCCGATCAAGGACCTGTTCAAATTTATCCTGGTCATCGCCTTCATCGCCCTCTCCTTTATCTTCTTTAACCAGATCACGGAACCCCGTTGGTGCTTCACCCTCCATGATCATAGCTGGAGCTGGACAGATGATGATGAGTGGGATCAGAGCGACAATGGACGGACCTTTTCCTACAGCACTCAGATTTTGACGGTCCCGATGGATTCTGTCTCGCACAAAGCGCGTCTCAAAATGGATGCGGCCGCGGGGAAATTCAAAGTGGGCGGTGAGACTTCGGAAATGCTGGCATTCAGGAAAGAGGGTGATATCGGGGATTACTCCATGACAACAGGTGAAGAGAACGGCAAGACAACCATCCACATCACCCTCGAGAAGAACCGAAAGATCCGAAGAGTGAAGAAAAATTATGTCGACATCAAACTGAACCGTGAGATGGTTTGGGATCTTGATCTCGACATCGGAGCGGCTGCGGTGAATATGGACCTGAGCGACTACCGGATCGACACCGCCAAGATTGATGCCGGTGCCGCCTCCCTGGAGATCAAATTCGGGGCGCTGCAACCTGTGACCTATATGACATACAGTGCCGGAGCCGCCTCCCTGGAGGTGCTGGTCCCCAAAGAGTCGGCCTGCGAGATCCACACGGAATCGGTGTTGGTGAGCAACGACTTCGAGGGGTTTGTCAAACAGGATGATGGTGTTTATCAAAGCGAAAACTTTGCGCAAGGCACCAACAAGATCATCCTGAAGATCGAATCGGCTGTTTCCAGTCTCAAGGTGGAACGTTACTGATCTCCGGGCAGGAAAGCGCTGACAGCTTCGTAAAATTCCCCGGGATTATCGGCATGAACCCAGTGAGTAGCATCCCTGATGGTTCTGACGGTGGCCCCGGGGAATGTTTCATGAATGGCAGGCAGATTACTTTCCAGGATATAATCTGACCGTTCGCCCCGGATGAAGAGGGTGGGCCCGGTGTACCTCCCGGTCATGTCAAGGCCGTCGAACAACCCGGGCAGACTGGCGCTGATCACAGGCACATTCAATCGCCAGGCAAGTTTTCCCGATGCATTCCAGAAAAGGTTCTTCAGAAGAAACTGCCGGATCTTCAGGGAGGGAATCCGCTGCCGCAGTTGCTTTTCCAGATCAGTCCTGCGCCCTCCCGCAGAAAGATCCAGGGCATGCATCGCGCTGATCAGTTCAAGGTGCTCCCTCCGGGGAGTATATTTTCGCAAACTGATATCTACCACCACCAGCTTTCTGACCGTCTCCGGATAATGCAGCGCCAACTGAACAGCAATGCGTCCACCCAGGGAGTGGCCCATCAGTAAAACCGCCCCTTCGGCCTCCTCCTCGATAAGTTCCAGGACGTCCTGTTCCAACGAGGGAAAATCAAACCGCTCACTGTGAGGCGAACGGCCATGATTCCGTAAGTCGGGAATAATCACATGAAAGTTCTCTCCCAATTGTTTGCCAAGGGTTACCCAGTTGTCGGAGATGCCAAAAAGCCCGTGCAGAATCAGCAGTTCGGGGCCCTTCCCGTAATGGCGAAAAAAAAGTTTCATCGGGTATTAGTTATTAACATATCTTTGTGCACTTTTTTTTTAAATGAACATCGAAAGTAACAAAATTCTTTATCTATTTGCACCTCTCAACAAGGTGCAACAAACAAAATGGAAACACAAGAAAATGAATTTTGCATCGTCCGTGATCCTATGAATCAGGACGATGATGAACCTCCACCGAAACCCGTTCCCCTCGTTTCCGTCCACCATCTTTCCCCTCTTACCCTCCCTTTGCGGAATGAAAAAGAAAAAGCCTTCATCTCTGAACGGTCCAGGCTTTTTTTAGAGAATTTTTTTCCTGATAGCTCGGAAAAAGAGTGGAATAACTGGCATTGGCAGATAAAAAACAGCATCCGGACAATGGATCAGCTGAAACGGTTTGTCCGCCTTTCGGAAAACGAGATCAGTGTCGTAGGGAAAAAATCCCATACGCTGCCCATCCGGATCACTCCCTATTACATGAGCCTGATTGCCGGAAGTCAGCCTAAGGAGCCATTGAGAAAGACCCTGGTCCCGGTCTTTGATGAACTGATCTCTACCTCCGGAGAGAATCTGGATCCCTTGGCGGAAGAGCATCACAGTCCTGTTCCCAATATCGTGCACCGTTACCCCGACAGGGTCCTTTTTCTTGCCACAGGCTTTTGCTCAGCCTATTGCCGCTACTGCACCCGCACGCATATGGTAGCCAAGGAAAAGTGCCATGTGGGCATCAAAGCCTGGGAAGAGGGCCTCCGTTATATTGAAGAGCACCGTGAAGTTCGCGATGTCGTGATTTCGGGAGGGGATCCTCTGACCATGCCTGATTTTCATATTGAATACCTGCTTTCCCGTCTGAGACGGATCTCTCATATTGAGATCCTCCGGATCGGATCAAAAGTCCCGGCCGTGCTTCCCCAGCGGATCAACCGATCGCTGGTGAACATGCTGAAGAAGTATCACCCGCTCTTCATGAGCATTCATTTCACCCACCCCGATGAACTCACCCCGGAGGTAAGAGAAGCCTGTGAAAAGCTGGCCAATGCCGGCATCCCCATGGGAAGCCAGACGGTGCTGCTGAAAGGGGTCAACGACAACGTGGAGACGATGAAGAACCTGATGCATGGTTTGCTGAAAAACCGTGTGCGGCCCTACTATCTTTATCAATGCGACCCCATCCCCGGTTCCGCGCATTTCAGGACCCCCGTCAGCAAAGGGTTGGAGATCATTCGGGGTTTACGTGGCCATACCTCGGGGTATGCCGTGCCCCAGTTTGTCATCGATGCCCCCGGCGGAGGCGGAAAGATCCCTCTCCTGCCTGAATACTATCTCGGGAACGAAGAGGGCTATGTCAGGCTGATGAACTATGAAGGCCGTGTTTTCCGCTACCCGGATGATGTTGGCTGAGCCATGAAGATCGGACTTACCTTCGACCTCAGGTCAGCGTATCTCCGGGAAGGTTATTCGCTGGAGGAGACGGCCGAATTTGACAGGGAATCCACGATTGAAGGGATTGAAGATGCCCTGGGCCGACTGGGTTATGTCACAGATCGCATCGGTCATGTCAGGCAACTTGCCGAACGGCTTGTCAGGGGAGACCGGTGGGACCTGGTATTCAACATCAGCGAAGGACTTCACGGGATCGGGAGAGAGGCACAGGTTCCCTGCCTGCTGGATGCATATGGAATCCCATATACCTTTTCCGATCCGCTGATTCTCACCCTCACCCTGCACAAGGGGATGACCAAGCGGGTGATCCGCGATGCCGGGCTGAACACCCCCGGGTTTTTCGAGGTGCATTCGGAAGGGGACATTCTCCCCGAAGCTCTTGATTACCCTCTCTTTGTCAAGCCGGTGGCGGAGGGTACGGGGAAAGGAATTTCCGGGAGATCGAAAGCGAACGATGCCCGGGAGCTGGATTCTGTTTGCCGGGAGCTTCTCCGGCTTTACCCCGCCGGCCTGCTGGTGGAGGAGTACCTGCCGGGAAGGGAGTTCACCGTGGGCATTATGGGGACCGGGATCACCAGCAGGCCGGTGGGGATCATGGAAATTGTGTACAACCAGGATCCTTCCTCCGGGATTTACTCCCTCGACACCAAAGCCAACTACGAAGAACTTGTCTCTTATACCGTGCCGGAAGAGCCTGTCGGCCAAGCCTGTACGGATCTTGCCCTGAAGGTCTGGAAGCTCCTGGGATGCCGCGATGGCGGCCGGGTGGACATCCGGTACGACCGTCACGGCAACGCATCCTTCATTGAGGTCAACCCCCTTGCCGGATTGGATCATGTTCATTCAGACCTTCCTATTCTCGCCTACAAGAATGGTTACACCTACGAGCAGTTGATCGGGGAGATCATGCAGTCGGCTCTGGAACGGATCCCGCAACACGCAACCCCATGAAACCGAAAATCCTGATTATCATCAACCAGTTGACCCCCGATGCAGGAGCCGACGAGCTGGATGTCGTGGAACAGGCCGAAATGGTCGGGAATGCCTGTTCGCAGCTTGGATATGATGTGGCGCGGATGGAGATGGGCCTGGATCTTCAGTCGGCCATCCGGCAGATCAGGAAAGAGCAGCCGGAAATGATCTTTAACCTGGTGGAATCGCTCGGCAACAAAGGGGAATTTGCCTTCATCGCTGCCTCCGTTTTTGATTCGCTAAAGATCCCCTATTCGGGATCACCCCTGCTCCCACTATTTTTCAGTTCCAATAAAGTGCTGGCGAAACAGGAACTCCAGCGTCTCGGGCTCCCTGCCCCCAAAGGGTATCGTACGGATGAAACCCATTTGCTCGATCCGGCCGGCCGTTATATTCTGAAACCTGTATGGGAAGAGGGATCCCTGGACCTGGATGAAGCGAGTGTGTTTTATGGAAGCAATGGGCAGATGCAGGAGATGATAAAGAAAAAGAGCCCTCGGCACTATTTTATTGAAGAGTACATCGAGGGAAGGGAATTCAACATCTCCCTGCTGACAAGTCCGGAAGGAGTTGAAGTGCTGCCGCTTGCCGAGATGCAGTTCCTTGATTTTCCGGCCGGTAAACCCAGGATCATGGGATTCAGGTCCAAATGGGATGAAGCCTCATTCGAATATACCCATACGTTGCGGACCTTCGAGGCAGGTGAACAGGACAGGCGTCTCCATCTGCAGCTGATCGGCCTGTGCGAGTCCTGCTGGACCGGATTCGGCCTCAAGGGGTATGCCCGGATTGATTTCCGGGTGGATGCAGAGGGCCAGCCTTTCATCATTGATATCAACGCCAACCCGTGCCTCGCGCAATCCGGGGGATTTGTCGCTGCCCTCAGCCAGGCAGGACATTCGTTCACTGAGGCGGTCAGGCGTATCCTGGAGGATACTGTTGACAGGCGGAAAGCAGCGGACAGCCAGACAAGAATTGGGAATGAGGAATGATAAGGGATGCGGGATCCTGGTTAGCCAAAAGCCAAAAGCGAAAAGCCAATTGCTAATAGCTAAAAGCCAATATCCACAATCTTAAACTTGAAACACTATGAACCAACTGAAATTCCGGACGGAGATCCGCCCGGGTGACGAAGAGCGGATCAGGGAGATCATTACCTCTACAGGGTTTTTCTATGACATCGAGATCGATGTGGCGGTGGAGCTGGCGGAGGAAAAGCTTCGTGACGGAGAGAAAAGCAGTTACCGCTTCATTTTTGGTGAACTGAACGGGGTAATGGTGGCATACAGCTGTTTCGGATTGATCCCGGGCAGCGAGATCAGTTACGACCTTTACTGGATCGCCACGCACAACGGCTTCCGCGGAAGGGGGATCGGCAAGGTCCTGCTGCAGGAGACCCACCGGCAGATCGCCGGCAGCGGGGGCATCAACGTGATTGCCGAGACATCCACACTGGAGAAGTACAGTCCCACCAGGCATTTCTATGATCAGATGGGATACCGGGAAGCCGGCCGGATCCGGAATTTTTATAAAGAGGGGGATGGAAAAGTGACCTTCGTGAAAATTCTTACTGAAGGGGTTTAATACCTTGTGAGGGTTCCCGTGGCGGAATTGTACACAGCCACCCGTTGCCAGACAAAATCATTTTTAAAATAGTTCACTGCCCAGAAATCATAATTGCCGAAAGCCCTGTCGCCATTTAGGTCGAGGGTGGTGTTCCCGGTAACGCCGAAATAACTCTCTGCCACCGAGGTGAAGATCTGTTTCACCCGGTTGATATCATCTCCCGGTTCCACGGTCAGGAAGGTGGTGGCTGCCACCCACAAGGCATCATAGGCAGTTAGGGCATACACCTCCGGAGAACGGCCAATGACGTGGGCGATCTGGTCGCTGACAGGCTGCCACTTGAAACGGGCAGACTCATCCAGCCCGTAGATCGGGCAGGGAAGTCCGTGGTGCCAGGCAAACGACCCCGCCTCCGGATCCTCGATGGCCGAACCGTTCTGGGCAAATGCAGAGCTCCCGTACCAGGCAACCGCCGAAAGGTTCCCGGGATTCAGATTCCCCGCACCCTTTAATATAAGCGCCCCCTCTCCGAAACTGGCCAGGTAGACCCCTACCTGATTGGTATCATACTGGCTCAGGGCAGTGGCAACATGGTCATCTAATTGCATGAGCAGATCCGTGAAATCAACCGTTTCGGGAAGGTATTTCACCGGATCATGCACAACCCCTCCGGCATGCTGAAAATCCGCGGTAAGCGCCTGAAGCAGGTCGTTGCCCCACACATCATCACGGATGATGGGCACCACCATCCTGATCTGGTCCTCCGTCAGCATTTTGGTCATGGCTTCCGCCTGCACTTTATCCGAAGAGACGAAACGAAAGATGTTGTCATCAGGGAGGGCAAGGGATGTTGCCACACTTGATGGGCTGACAAGCAGCACTCCGTTCTGGTCGGCGAACCCCTTCAGGTGGGCGACCTCAGAACTGCTGTAGGGGCCGATCACCAGACGGATCCCCTCCTGAAACAATGCTTGCAGCTTTTGCAGGGCGACAGCCGTGTCGGTTTGCGAATCTTCCACGATCAACCTCACTGCAACGGGGTACCCCAATGCCTGCAAATGTGCCTCCACCTGCTGCCTGGCCAGTTCAATGGCCACAACAGAACTCTCTCCCGTTGAGGCACCGGTTCCCGTCATCGCCAGCAATGCCCCGATACGAATCTCCCTGGGCATCATGGACCGATACTCCGTCTGTTTTTTATTGCACGACCAGGCGATCATCAACAACAACGTAAACAGGATCACCGGATAGGTGAAAAAGGTCTTGGTACGCATAGCTGTTTTTTATGAAAAATACCTGATGGCCAACAGGGTGATGTCATCCGATTGCGGGGCCTCTCCACAAAAATCCTGGATCTTTACAACCGTCTCCCGGGCAATCTCTTTCAACGGTTTCTGGTAATTTTCCTTCAGGAGTTCTTCCAGCCTTGTTTCTCCGAACGCTTCATCCTGTTCATTGAAAGCCTCGGTAATCCCGTCGGTATAGAGAAAGAGGGTGTCGTTGGGATGGAGCTGGATCCTGGCTGAATCGAATTTTTCATCGTCCAGAAATCCCAGGATGGGGCCTCCCGTCAGCGGGATCACTTCCAGTGTGCCATCTGCCCGGATGAGTAAAGGCGGATTGTGCCCCCCGTTCACATAGGAGATCTCTCCAGTTCTGGTGTCAAGGATCCCGTAGAAAACAGTCACGAACATACAGGAGGTGCTTTCATTGCAAAGCAGGTGATTGGCATAGTCGATGCACTCGGCCGCCGAGATTCCCTTGAGTCCGGTGGCCCGGATGAGGGTGCGGCTGACCGCCATAAAGATGGCGGCCGGGACTCCTTTTCCTGATACATCCCCGATGACGAAGCCGATGCGGTCGTTGTCGATCATGAAAAAATCGTAGAAATCCCCGCCAACCTCCCGGGCAGCCTGCATGGTGGCGAAAATATCGAAATCCTTCCGGTGGGGGAAGGGGGGAAAGGTAGCCGGAAGGATTGCCTGTTGGATCTCCCTGGCTGTCTCCAGGTCATGCTGAATGTAAAGCAGCTGGTAATGCTCCTCCTGCGATTTCCTGACCAGGCGGATCTCATCCAGGGTCTTGTTGATGGTGATCTCGAGGTCCTCGAAGTTGATCGGTTTGGTGAGAAAATCAAAAGCCCCGCGGTTCATGGCTGTCCGGATGTTTTCCATATCGCCGTAAGCGGAAACGATGACCGTTTTGAGCGAGGGATTTTTCAGCTCCTTCAGTTTCAGAAGAAGGGTAAGTCCGTCCATCTCCGGCATGTTGATATCGGAAAGGATGATCCCGATCTCAGGATGTTCAATCAGTTTCGCCAATGCCTCGAGCCCGTTGTGGGCAAAGAGGAATTCGTATACACCGTCCCTGATCTGCCTTCGGAAACGCTGCTTGACCAAAGGTTCAAGGTCCACTTCATCATCGACCACAAGGATCTTGATATTCTTTTTCAGATGCTCCATAGTGTATCTCCGTTGATCATGTTTATGCCACTTTTGCCGCCGGGATCCGGACGATGAACTCGGTGTACTCCCCCGGTTCCGATTGCACCGTCAGTTCTCCCCCATGCCCCTGCACCACGATGTCGAAACTGATGGAGAGCCCCAGCCCTGTTCCCGATCCTGCAGCTTTCGTTGTAAAGAAAGGGTTAAAGATCTTGTCCCTGATCTCATCCGGAATCCCCTTCCCGTTATCCCTGATCCGCACCTCAACCAGATCGCCTATCCTTTTGGTCGAGACCGTGAGAATCGGGAAATAGGAATCCTTCTGCTCATTTTTTCTCTGTGCGGTCGCCTGGCAGGCATTGTTGATGATATTCAGGAATACCCGGCTCAGGTCCTGCGGGATCACCTGCACGATCCCCACTTCAGGGTCGTACGATGATTCGATCTTGATATTGAAGGAGGAGTCGGTGGCCCGCATGCCATGGTACCCGAGGTTGACATACTCCTCCAGCAGGGCATTCAGATCCGTTGGTTGCTTCTCGCCCGCCTTTCCCCTCGAATGGAGCAGCATCCCCCGGATGATGCTGTCGGCCCGCTTGCCATGGTTATGGATCTTCTCCGCATTGCCGGCCAGATCCCCGGCGATCTCCAGCAGGTAATCGCGGTCGTTTTCATTCAGTGTTCCGCCAAGTTTCTCAATTTCCTCCTTCAGTTCTTTTGCCAGGTCGATGGAGAGCTCGGCAAAATTGTTGACAAAATTGAGCGGGTTTTTGATCTCATGCGCAATCCCGGCAGTCAGCTGTCCGAGCGAGGCCATCTTCTCCGACTGAACCAGTTGGGCCTGGGCCGCTTTCAGTGTCTGGAGGGCCGAGTCCAGCTCGGTGTTCTTGGCCACTAGTTCGACTGTCCGCTCCTTGACTTTCAGCTCCAGCGTTTTGCTGTAGTCTTCCAGTTTTTCATTGGATATCCTTAGCTGCTCCGTAGTCTCCTTCAGGTTGCCGATGGTTTCGGCCAGCGTTTGTTGCATGTAGCTGAAACTTTTTGTTAGCCTTCCTATTTCATCTTCCGATACAATTTCCGGGAGGGCCACATCGAAGTTCCCTTCAGCAAAACTCTGGGCTGCCTGGGCAAGTTTGCGCATCGGGCGGGTGACCGATCTGGAGATGAGCAGGATCATCAGGAAAATCACCACCAATCCCGCGCCTCCGAGAACGATGATCATGATGTTCAGCTTCCTGGCTTCGGCCATCAGCTCATCCACCGGGAAAACCACTGCCAGCGACCAGCCGTTGCTCGGCACCGGGGCGTAGGCAACCCAGCTTCTCTTGTGGTTCAGCATATTCCTGTACTGTTCAGTGCTGAATCCGCTTTCGCGGTGGATCATCTTTCTTCCGAGCTCACGGAAGGCAGGCAGCTTCATCTCTTCCGCGATGCTGAAAATGGAAGCGTTCATGATCAGCTCGTGGACCGGGTGCGTTACAAAGGTGCCGTTTTGCGAGACGAGAAATCCAAAACCGGTTTCAAAGACATGGATCGAATCCACCATGGCCCGTAACCAATTGATAGAGATATCCACGGTCAGGATGCCGACAAACTGCCGCTTGCCATCTGTCGTGAAATAAAGCGGGACGGAATAGGTCGACATGAAGATGTTCCCTCCCCCCTCATCAAAATAGGGCTCCGTCCAGTACGGGGTCCTCTTTTCCTTTGGAACCTGGTACCAGTCCATCAGGTAATAATCATAGGAATCATTTCCCAGCGTGGTGATCACCACCGAGTCTTCCGCCCTGTATGCATAGAAAGAGTAAAACTTTTCCTGCCGTCCTTCAAAATAGGGTTCAAATGCAATCGCCGATCCATAGAACTCGGGATTCATCTTCACCGCATTTTTAAGGAGCTGTTTGAGCTCTTTTTCGTTAAAATTCTCATTTTCAATCACCAATGCCAGATTCTCGGGGATCTTCTCCACCGCGAACAGGATTTTATCGACTTTGTTTACAATGCTCTCCGTCAGGTAGGTGGCGATGGAATTCAGGTTACTGATCATCGTCTTCCTGGTCATGTAGTAGTTGTAGAGAAAAATGATGATAAAGACCCCGGCAATGGCAGAAAAGACCGAAACGATCAGTCTGAAGGAGAGGCCTTTTCTGAAGGGGAGACGGTCTTTCATCTGGCGTTGTTTAACGAATCCGGCGCCTGAGTCCCTTGATCAAGCACCGGCTGATAAAATGATTCGAAGGATGGTATCGACCGGATCAAGCCGGCTTCGACAAGGATTTTGGCGATGTTCATGTAATCTGATTCCGAGAGGGCGGTGTTGATCCCTTTCGTTGAATCAGGGTAATAGAGGTCGCGGTACCTGTTCAGCATCCACTGTTGATGGGCCAGGTTGGCCGGCATTTTCTGTTTTCGCTGTTCCGTGAGCACAACCTGGACGGCCTCCTCGGGATGGTTGAAGGCAAACTTCCAACTCTCCATCGTGGCTTCGACAAAACGCTTGCACAAATCCGGATCCTTATCCAGCGTGGATTGAAGACAATAGATCCCGTCTTCCAGAAAGTTCAATCCGTAATCTGAGAAAAAGTAAGTCTCCAGTTCATCGGGGTTGTATCCGCTGTTGAGGATGGTATGGTACTCGTCAAACCAGTTGGCATTGATGATCTCCACACCGTCGGTAAGAAAAAGGTTGTTGCTGCTCCCGATCGGGATGATCTCCACCTGCACGTGGTACTTCTTGAACAGCGCTTTCGGCTGCATCTCATAGCCGCTCCAGATTGCCGCCCGCTTGCCCTCCATCTCTTCGATGGACCCGATGCCGCTGCTTTTCTTGGTGACCAGCATCAGGGATGACCGGGAGGAGGGCTGGGCAATATTGACGATATCGATGCCGGCATCCCTCATCTCAATGGCATTGACGAGCCAGATGAGAAAGAAATCAGCCTGCTTGTCGCGAATGAGCTGGTCGGTTTGCATGGTGGGCTGAAACGGCAGGATCTCCAGATCGATCCCATAGGATCTGAAAATCCCCTCTTCCAAACCGGTATAGAAGCCGGCAAACTGAGCGGTGGTAACCCAGTAGGGCAACAGCCGCACCTTCTGCAGTGATCCGGTATCGTTCAGATGCCTCCCGGCCTCAGCCTGAGGTGCATCCGCTCCGGGAGAGGGTTTTAGATCACATCCTCCGGCAATGAGGATGAACAAAAAAAATAGGATGGCATGAAAAAAGAACCTTCCCGACCAATTCATAGGTAATCAGCTAAAATCATGATGATGGTGTAAATTTATTCCGAAATTCGGTGATAACCTGAGAAAAATTTGTTTTTTTGTGAAAAATATCCATTCGCATGAAAGCTCTCGTCTATGATGGAAATCTGTCGATCCGGCAGGTACCTGATCCCGTGCCCTCCAAAAACGAGGTGCTGATCAGGGTAAGGTACTCTTCAATCTGCAACACCGACCTGGAGATTCTCAAAGGGTATATGGGTTTTGAGGGGATCCTGGGGCATGAATTTGTCGGAGAGGTTGTTTCGGAAAACAGCCGCTATTATGGCAAGGATGTAGTTGGCGAGATCAATATCTATTGCGGGCAATGTTACATGTGCCAGACAGGAAGGAAAAGCCACTGCACCAACCGCTCTGTCCTTGGAATGTTCGAGCACGACGGTGTCTTTGCCGACTACCTTGTCCTTCCGGAGAGGAACCTTCACCTGGTCCCGCCGAATGTTGAGATGACCAATGCGGTGTTTACCGAACCCCTTGCAGCTGCATTGGAGATATTTGAACAGACCAAAATCAATCCAACGGACAATGTCTTCATTTTTGGAGCAGGCAAACTCGGCCTCCTGATCGCCCAGGTGTTCCGGTTGTCAGGGTGTGATTACACACTGTTTGATGTCAACCCGTTCAAAGTGGAATTTGCCAGGGGATTGGGACTCAACTCAAGGAACCCGGAAGCCATCCAGCCACACGAACGGGCGGAGATCTGTGTTGATTGCACAGGGAACCCGGAAGGGATCGGCATGGCCATGGACCACCTCCAACCCAGGGGAAAACTGATCCTTAAAACCACTGTGGCCAATTCCGGGAAAGTGGACCTCAATCGCGTGGTCATCAATGAACTGAATATCATCGGCAGCCGCTGCGGCGTATTTGAACCCGCCCTGAGCCTGCTGAGCCAGAAGCTGATCGATGTGGAGCCGCTGATCACCAAAGTATTTCCTTTCAATGAGATAGAAGATGCCCTGGCGTTGGCGGCCAAACCCAACACGATCAAAGTTTTGGTCAGGCATGGATAAGGAATAAAAAATTTCCCCAATTTGAAAATTTCCTTTACCTTCGCATGACAGAATCCAATCCATTCAATCATCAGAGATATTATGAACACGAAGC
>Ga0172367_10002413_pt1 | contig 25632 bp, 24 predicted proteins | sample Lak10m_FD_114542 | JGI IMG/M metagenome (GOLD analysis project Ga0172367, IMG submission 114542) | Freshwater microbial communities from Kabuno Bay, South-Kivu, Congo - kab_022012_10m | ecosystem: Environmental > Aquatic > Freshwater > Lake | place: Democratic Republic of the Congo: South-Kivu...
GTTTTGTAACTGGAACGATTGGATCCCTTGGGTACTGGCTTGTTCAGCATGGCGTAGAACGGGGCAGCCAGCCGCCGTATTACTACCTGCTAATTCAAATACCGGTTTACGAATTCTTGCCAGCATTGGGGTTGTTGTTAGCCATTTTTGTGGGACTTCGGCGAAAGGTATCCCTGCCACCCGCTTGGGAAGAGGATATGGTGGATGGCAGCTTCGATGGAAACTGGACCCCGGAAGAAGAAAGCGCTTCCTTCGAGCCTGCCAGCATCGCAGTCGATCCCGCCCCGATCAAAATCTCGCCATCACAGGAAGAGCGCGAAACATATACCCGTGAGATGAACTTTGTCAACATGTTCAGCCTGCTTGCCTGGTGGAGTGTTATTAGCATTATTGCCTTCACTGTTGCGGGGGAAAGAATGCCATGGCTCACGTACCACATGGCTTGGCCCATGATTCTGATCACAGGTTGGGTGTTGGGCTATTTGATTGACACCATGAATTGGGAACAGGTTGCGATCAATAAACCGGGGGCTACCTTTGCTGCAATAGCCATCTTCCTGCTCAGCGCCGGAAGAGTGTTCTTCCTTCTTAATAGTCCCATGCACCCTTTTATGGGTTCAAGCCTGGAAGAATTGCAAGCAACATATCAAATATTATTACCGGCTGCGGCTATGCTCCTTAGTGCATTTGGGGCGATCTATCTGCTGCGTGAATGGACTTTCCGTAACTTTCGCAGGGCTTTCATTTTGGTTGCCTTTGCCTTCCTGGCGATCCTAACCATGCGTGCTTCTTTCCGTGCGGCGTATATTACCTACGATCAGGCGCGGGAATTTCTTGTCTACGCACATGGGGCGACCGGCATCAAGGAAGTAATTGCACAAGCAACTGAAATTTCTGAACGCACAACCGGCGGAATGGATGTTGCCCTTGCGTATGATGCTTCAGCGCCAGACACCGGTGTTTCATGGCCGTTTGTTTGGTACTTGCGAGACTTCAACAACCAACGTTCCTTCGACCAGCCCACCCGTACACTGCGCGAATCAGTCATCATCATCGTAGATGAAAAGAATTTTGACAAGATCGAGCCCGCCATTGGTCCCGGATATTACCGTATGGACTATATTCGAATGTGGTGGCCCATGCAGGACTATTTTGGTTTGGTCGGTGATCGCGATCCAAGCATCCCCTTTGATGATAACTATGCCTGTAAAGGCGCAGTAGGATTCTTCAAATTATTCAAATCGAAAGATTATTCACGCTTCTGCGAAGGATTTACCGACCCAAACATCCGCGCCGGAATCTTCCAGATCTGGTTAAATCGTGATTACACTCTGTACGCACAGGCAAAGGGACGTTCTGACTTGACACTTTCCACCTGGCAGCCTGCGGACCAAATGAGATTGTACGTTCGCAAAGATGTAGCCGCGCAAATTTGGAATTATGGTGTTGCCCCTTCTGAAGATGCATTAATACAAGACCCCACCGAAGGTAAATATGTCTTCCTAAATGCAGATATGATCCTGGATGCGGCACAGGCAAGCCCTGCGTTATTCAATGCGCCCCGTTCACTCGCTTTCTCTTCAGATGGCACACTCTATGTTGCCGACTCTCGCAACCATCGCATTTTGCACCTTGACCCGCAAGGTAATGTTTTGCATCAGTGGGGTGCATATGCCGACGGCGTAGTGACGCCCATTGGTGATGGAACCTTCAATGAACCCTGGGGTATTGCAGTTGCGCCAGATGGTTTTGTCTATGTTGCTGATACCTGGAATCACCGTGTTGAGAAATTCACCGCCGAAGGAAGGTTCGTTAAAGCATGGGGAACCTTTGGGCAGGGTTCCGCGCCTGATGCATTTTACGGTCCACGCGGATTGGCAGTAGACGAACAAGGGCGAGTATACGTTACCGATACCGGAAACAAGCGCATCGTCGTGTTTGATGCGGATGGGAACTACATCACAGAGTTTGGGTCGGCAGGCTTTGAGCCGGGTCAATTCGATGAGCCGACTTCCGTCGCCATTGACAGGAACGGCACGGTCTATGTCACAGATGCTTGGAATCAACGCATTCAAACCTTTACCCGCTTTGAAACAGAAGGTGAACTGACCTTCATCCCCGATAAACAGTGGGATGTCTTTGGCTGGTTTGGACAATCGTTGGAAAATAAACCTTTTATTGCTGTAAATAACGACCTGCATGTCTTCATTACCGACCCCGAAAGCTACCGTATGATCGAGTTTGACCCCAATGGAGAAATCGTGCGGGTTTGGGGTGATTACGGAAATACGCCGTCTGGTTTCGGGCTTGCTTCTGGAGTTGCCGTTGACCCGGAGGGTAATATTTGGGTAACAGATGGCAGCTTCAACCGGATTATGCGGTTCACTCTTCCGTAAATAAAAGAGCTTCAGCCTGCACAGGCTGAAGCTCTTTTTACTTAAGTTCTTGTAACTGCTCCGTAATTTATAGGTGGTATAATGCCGATGCTTTCGAGCCAAATACACCCTCCGAGGGAGAATAATGAAACTCCACGAATACCAATCTAAAAATATTTTTTCAAAATACGGCATCCCCATCCCCAAGGGACGGGTAACCACCACTGCACAAGAAGCAAAGCAAATTGCAGAAGAGCTTGGCGGTTTGGTTGTTATCAAGTCTCAGGTTTTGGTTGGCGGGCGCGGTAAAGCCGGCGGCGTAAAACTTGCCAAAGACCCGAACGAAGCCGAACAGCTCGCTACACAGATCCTCGGCATGGAAATCAAAGGACTTCCTGTTCGCAAGGTGCTTGTAGATGAAGCCTCTGCCATCGACCAGGAAATCTACTTTGCCATCACCGATGACCGCGCTTCCAAGAAACCGATCATGATCGCCTCTGCTGCCGGTGGTGTGGACATTGAAGAAGTAGCCGCCAAGACACCGGAAAAGATCATCAAGGTCAATATTGACCCATTGCTTGGTCTGCGCGAATATCAGGCGCGTGATATTGCCGTAGCGATAGACCTCCCCCGAGATTACTGGCGCGACTTTACCAAAATTGCCATGGGTCTGTGGGAAGTATATAAGAATACCGACGCTTCGCTTGCCGAGATCAACCCGCTTGTTATTACCAAAGACAAGAAACTCATCGCTCTCGATGGAAAAATGATGATCGACGACAACGCGCTCTTCCGGCATCCCGATCTTGCTGAAATGCGAGATACCGACGAAGACGCCCCCGCCGAGATCGAAGCCCGAAAATACGGTCTTTCTTTTATCAAATTAGACGGCAACATCGGCTGTATGGTAAATGGCGCTGGTCTGGCAATGACAAGCATGGATGTGATCAAACTGTTCGGCGGCGACCCTGCCAACTTCCTCGATGTTGGCGGCGGTGCAGGCGCAGAAAAGGTCGCAGCCGCCATGCGCATCATCCTCACCGACCCAAATGTAAAAGCAGTCCTCTTTAATATTTTCGGCGGCATTACCCGTTGCGACGAAGTTGCCAAGGGTATTCTTGTTGCCATGGACGAAGTAAAGCCGAAAGTACCCATGGTTGTTCGGCTTGTTGGAACCAACGCAGAAGAAGGTCGCCGCTTGTTGGAAAATGCCAACATGATCACCGCAGAAACGCTCGCAGATGCAGCCAAAAAAGCCGTTGCTGCGGCGAAGGGATAATTATGAGCATACTTGTAGATAAGAACACCCGCCTTCTTGTGCAAGGCATTACCGGCAACGAAGGTTTATTCCACACCACCCAGATGGTCGCCTACTCTAATATTGTTGTTGGCGGCGTAACCCCCGGCAAGGGCGGCGAATGGGTATTGGATGGCAAGATTCCCGTGTTCGACTCGGTCAAATCCGCAAAAGAAGCCACAGACGCAAACGCCACCATCATCTTCGTCCCCGCCCGCTTTGCCCCCGATGCCATGTTTGAAGCCGCAGATGCCGGCATCCCGCTCATCATCTGCATTACCGAAGGTGTTGCCATTCACGATATGATGCGCGTTCGCAACTACCTCGACCAAAAGAAAGTCCGCCTCATTGGACCAAACTGCCCGGGTCTACTGACCCCCGGCGAAGCCAAAGTAGGCATCATCCCGGGCAACATTGCCATCCCCGGCAATATCGGCGTGGTTTCCCGCTCTGGCACACTGACCTATGAAGTGCTCTACGCCATGAAAAACCTTGGCATGGGTGCAAGCACCTGCGTGGGTATCGGCGGTGACCCTGTGAATGGAACCAACTTCACCGACGTGTTGGAAATGTTTGAACACGACCCCAAAACTGAAAAGGTCATCATGATCGGCGAGATCGGCGGCAACGAAGAAGAAAAAGCCGCAGAATTCATCCGCACCAAAATGACCAAACCCGTCGCATCCTTCATTGCCGGTCAGACCGCCCCTCCCGGAAAACGCATGGGACATGCCGGCGCCATCATTGAAGGCGGCGCGGGCACCGCAGCCGACAAGGTCAAGGCACTCGAAGCTGCCGGTGTAAAAGTTGCCAAACACCCCGAAGAAATTCCAACCCTTCTGCAATAACACGTAGGGGCGGGATGACCCCGCCCCTTTTTTATTTAAGTAAGGTCCACTCCCCTCCCAATCAAACCCTATCAGAAATACAAAGAGCCGCCCAATATTGGGCGGCTCTACGGTTATAATCCCGAAATCAATTACTTGCGGTTCGCGTCAATGTACTTGACAGCTTCGCCCACAGTTGTGATCTTCTGGGCATCTTCATCAGAGATCTCGGCGCCGAATTTATCTTCAAAAGCCATGATCAACTCAACAAGATCGAGAGAATCGGCTTCGAGGTCTTCACGGAAGCTGGCTTCCATGGTGATCTTGTCTTCATCCGCACCAAGCAAATCCTTGATGATCACTTTCAATTCATTATATGTTTCAGACATAACATCCTCCAATTGGAATTTTTCTAAATTGTAATCGTCTGGCTTGCACTGTCAAGCCAATACATCACTCACAGGAACACCCCCTCATGACAAAAGTTGCGCCAATAGACCAGCGGAAAGCCGACCATATTAAAATAAACTTAGAGCAGGACGTACGCTCAACACTGACCACTGGATTGGAAAAATACCACTTCACCCACGAAGCCCTACCCGAACTGGACTTAAACCGCCTCGATACAAGCCTCAGCCTGTTCGGCAAAACCCTAACCTCCCCCACCCTGATAAGTTCCATGACCGGCGGCACCAACGAAGCAGAAACCATCAACCTGCGCCTCGCAGAAGCCGCCCAAGAGTGTGGAATTGCAATGGGCGTAGGCAGCCAACGTGCCGCCATCGAACACCCAGAACAAGCCAAAACCTTTCAGGTACGCCGTGTGGCACCGGATATTCTTCTATTCGCCAATATCGGCGCGGTTCAACTCAATTATGGCTATGGTGTAGACCAGTGCCGCAAAGCCGTGGATATGATCGAAGCAGATGCCCTATATTTGCATATCAATCCATTACAGGAAGCAGTGCAAGATGCAGGCGATATAAATTGGATCGGCATCACAAAAAAGATCGAAGAAGTTTGTAAAAAACTGGAGGTGCCTGTCATTGCTAAAGAAGTCGGTTGGGGTTTTTCTGAAAAGACAGCCAGGGTTTTGTCTGATTGCGGCATCAGCGCCATCGATGTTGCAGGCGCAGGTGGTACAAGCTGGTCTCAAGTGGAAATGTACCGCGCGCCCGATGAATTCACCCGCCAACTTGCTGCCACATTTGTCGGTTGGGGCATCCCCACCTCGGATGCCATTCAAAATGTAAAACGAGCCGCTCCCAATATGACAATCTTCGCCAGTGGCGGGATCAAAGATGGACTCGACATCGCCAAGTGCATTGCCCTCGGCGCATCTCTCGGCGGTATGGCAGGACAGTTCCTCAAAGCCGCGGCAGTTTCAACCGAAAAAGCTGTTGATATGATGAAGCTGACCAAACGCCAGATCGAAGTAACCATGTTCATGACCGGGTCGGCTACATTGAATGATCTCGCAAAAAATATAAGGCTTAGAAATTAAGTAAGACACCCAACTTGCTGATTTTGTTTTCGCCTTATATTAACCATGGGGAGATTATTTCAATTTTCCATTTAACCCCTTGCGGTAAAATAAGCACATGGACGAAGAACCCTTTGAAACCCGCGTTGGAATGTTTTTCTATGTCCTTGGCGGCATTGCTCTTATGCTTTTTACCATTTCAGACATTGCCAACCAGGTGGATTTTGACTTTTTCTTCGTTTCATTGATCTTATTCATCGTCGGTTACTATTTCCGCCGTGGAATTGCCCCCCCGCCAAGAGTCGAACGCTTCATCGGTTTCAAGAACATGCTAAAAAAAATGCGCGAGGGCAGAAAACCCAGGGAATCCAAAGATAAAAAAGGATAGAGCGACCTGAACATGTCCAAACTAATCACACTAAAAAAAGCAGTAAGCGAACTTGTAACAGATGGCGATACAGTCTACGCCGCAGGGTTCACACACCTCATCCCATTTGCCGCCGGGCACGAGATCATTCGTCAGGGCAAGAAAAACCTCACCCTCGCTCGTGCCACCCCAGACCTGATCTACGACCAAATGGTTGCCGCAGGCTGTGCCAAAAAGATCATCTTCTCTTACATGGGAAACCCGGGTGTTGGATCATTGCGTATCGTCCGCGGCGCCATTGAGCGCGGCGAACTGGAATGGGAGGAGTATTCTCACTTTGGCATGATCACTCGTTTGCAAGCGGGCGCTTCCGGTTTGCCGTTCCTGCCCATGAACCAGACCGGCGGCGAAGACCTTGAAAAAGCCAACCCAAATATCAAACGCATCCCCGACCCATACGGCGGTAAGGATGTGATCGTTGTCCCTGCACTCAACCCCGATGTTGCCATTGTCCACGTGCAGCGCGCCGATAAGCACGGCAACGCCCACCTTTGGGGCATCATCGGCGAACAGAAAGAAGCTGCCTTCGCCGCCAAAAAGGTCATTCTCACCGCCGAAGAAATCGTGGACGAATCCGTCATCCGGTCTGACCCGAACCGCACCATGATCCCCGGCATCGTTGTCAGCGCCGTGTGCCACGTCCCCTTCGCAAGTCATCCATCTTACTCGCAGGGCTATTATGACCGCGATAACGAGTTTTACCTTGCATGGGATAAGATCAGCGAGTCGAAGGAACTCACACAGCAATATCTTGAGGAATGGGTATACAGCGTGAAAGACCGCAACGCCTACTGGAAAAAACTTGGTGAGAAGACCCATAAACGGCTGAAGGTTAAGCCGCAATACAGCGAAAAGATCAACTACGGCAAATATTAGAAAATGAAATCTTTCGATCTTGGCGGCAACGGCATACCGCTTCACTTCATCCACGCCAACGGCTACCCGCCCGAATGTTACGCTCCGCTTTTTGAACATTTACAAACTCAATATCACGTCTTTGGGATGAAGCTGCGCCCATTATGGGATGATGCCAAACCGCAAGAGATAAAAGACTGGCATCCATTATCTGATGACTTGCTGCACTTCCTGGCGGATTCTTCGCCTCGGCGCAGGACAAGCTTTGGGGCTGATCCCGTTATCGGAGTTGGTCACTCCATTGGGGCAGTTGTCACCTTGCGAGCCGCCCTGCAAGACCCGGGTAAATTCCGCGCATTGGTATTGATAGACCCCGTCCTATTCGTGCCGAGTTTCATGACCCAATGGCACATCCTCCGCGTTTTGGGCTTGGGAGAAAAATTTCATCCTTTGATCAAAGGAGCGAAAAAGAGGCGTCGAATTTTTAATGACCGGGAAACCATCTTTCGTGGATACCGGTCTCGAAAGGTTTTTCGATATTTTAGTGATGAGAACTTAAAAGCCTACATCAAAGGAATTACGAAAGAAAAAGCAGGTGGCGGTTACGAACTTGTATATTCTCCCGAGTGGGAAGCGCAAATATACAGAACCGGTATGCATGATTTCGATATCATGCGTGGTCTGCCAAAACTTGAGGTGCCGACCCTTTTTATTCGCGGAGCTGAAACTGATACATTTCTTGAAAGCGCTGCCAGATTTGTAAAACGGAAGCAACCCAAAGCAAAGATCGTCACGTTGGGAAAATCAACCCATCTCCTGCCCTTGGAATATCCGCAGGAAGTGGCAAAACTCATACAATCATTTCTTGCAAACCTTTAGGGTTTGCGAAAGGAAATTATGCCCGAAATAAGATATTCTTCTGCTGAACTTATGATCATCAACGCCTCCCGCCTGTTACGCGACGGAGATGTTGTCTTTGTTGGTGTTGGTCAGCCCAACCTTGCCTGTAACCTTGCCAAACGCACACATGCCCCCAATCTTGTGATGATCTACGAAGCCGGGGTTATTGGTGCAGAGCCAGAACGCCTGCCTCTTTCCATCGGCGACCCGACCCTGGTCAGCGGGGCGCTTTCGGTGGTGAGTATGTACGATATTTTTGCCAACTATCTCCAGCGCGGCAATGTGGATGTAGGCTTTATGGGCGGCGCTCAGATCGATAAATATGGCAATATCAACGCCACCGTCATAGGCGGGTACGATACACCAAAGGTCCGCTTGCCCGGTTCTGGCGGTTCACAGGAAATTGCCGCGTGGGCAAATCGCTGTTACATAATGACCCCTCACCAGAAACGCCGCTTTCCTGAAAAGGTCGAGTTTATGACATCGGCGGGGTTCATTGAGGGAAAGGGAGCGCGTGAAGCGCGTGGATTACGCGGGGGCGGCATGTTGGCGGTTGTCACCGATATTGGCGTACTTGAACCGGATGATTCAGGGGAGATGATGCTCACGGCGCTGCATACAGGCAGAACGGTGGAAGAAGCGAAAGTCAACACTGGATGGAATCTCAAAATCGCGGAAACCGTCAAAACGACGGAACCAGTCACAAAGAAAGAATTAAAAATCCTTAGAGAGGAACTTGACCCAACAGGCATTTATCTAAAAGGCGCTGCCTAGCGTCGCTTTATAAAGGAGAACAAAATGAAGCAGGAGAGTTTTAAATCTTTGATCGCAGTTTGTATCGCGTTGGTGACAGTACTCGGCGCAACTGCTGCGTGCCTCGCCTCTGGGGCAGTTTCAAACGCTGGTGATGCTGATTTTTCTGGTTTGGATGCGTCTATACGTTCGCAAAGAGAAGAGATCGTTAATTATGCAAATGCCTACCAGCACTATCGGGCGTTTACAGCCTATGTGCGTTACAACGAACTTGGCAACCTGCTCTATAATCCAACAGCAGATGAACAAACAGATATTCGCAATGGCGCTCTTCAACGCGAAGCGTGGGGGTTGGCAAGTGGTTTGAGTTCATCATTCTTCAATCCACGTTATATCAACCCTGATGGACAATACGATATTGAACGTGAATTGCAAGAAGCCTATGCTGAAGACGATCAAAACGAAGACCTCGATTTCGAGCCCTATTTTGCAGAGTCTGATCAATTTAGAAGGCAATCATCATTTCTCTCTGCAACCATGATCGTGCTTGCTGTTTCATTTTGGTTCTTTACATTGGCGCAAGCCACTGAAAAAAAATTTAAATATATTTGGGCTGGTTTGGGAATGTTGGCAGGTTTGGCAGGTATTGCGGGGATTATTATTGGGAGTTTATTGGCATGAGCAAAGAAACTCAAAAAGAACAGCGTTTTGAAAACATGGTTACCATCCTGATCGCCTCTGTTGCGATCTGGGTTGCCATTACGGCATATTTTCAAAATTACGCTTCAAACCTTTCAGACCAGGCACGGCGACGCGCCCAGCAATTTGCCATCGATTCTACAAAAAGTGAAGTCTCTGGCGTTATTCAATTTAGTTACGATTGGCAGGGAGCTTTTCAAACCTGGAAAGAGTTGGATTGGCAGATCACTGCCGCCATCCAAAATGGAGATAAGGAAGCTGAAGAACGGTATCGCAAATTACAGGAAAAGATAGAGCCGCTCAGCCCTATCTTTGGGGCTGAGTACTTCGACCGATTTTATAGCTACCCTGATTCCTACAAGTACGAATCTGACCTGTATCTGGTGGAGTCTACCCGTCTCTCTGAAACGTATCTGGCAGAATCGGAATTGGGTAACTTTACTGATAATGTAGCTGATTCTCTAATCGTTCAATTAACCCTGCTCACGGTCTCGCTGTCTCTTTACGGTCTCTCCATGGCGCTTAGGGGAAATATCCGCTGGTTATTTGTGGCGGTAGGCTCAGGCATTGTGGTGGTATGTGTAGCGTGGCTGGGGTGGTCTCTTATTCAGTTGACGACCCGCCCGAATGTTAATCATCAATCGATTCAATCCTTTGCTGAAGGAATAGGGTTGGTTCATCAGGCGAGGGATGAAGAAGCCATTGAGAAATTCTCCCTTGCCATTCAAGAAAATCCTCGATATGCAAAAGCCTATTACGAACGCGGACTTTCTTATTATGTACTTGGTGACCTGACAACCGCCGTATCTGAAATAGAAAGGGCGCGCACCGAAGGGCTGGATGATATCAGCCTTAACTGGAATTTAGGCTGGCTTTATTACCTGACCGGTCAATACGAGAAGGGGCTTGAGGCGAACGAACGTGTTTTAAGCATAAGACCCGATGTTTTGGGTGTACGGATGAACAACGCCATCACGTACCTTGCCATGGGAGATTTTGAAAATTCTCAAGCCCAATACGACTTGCTAATCGAAGAGGCATTAAGTCAGGTTAATAAGGCGCGGAGCAACAACGCAGAGCCTTCTGCCTCACTCTGGTATTACATGGATGCTGGTGCGCTTGATCTTCAAAACCTAATCTACGAGATCGACCAGACCCCCAAAGCATGGGCGGAAACCCCAAGCGCCAATCAATTACGAGGCGATAAAGCGTCTATTCGTGAATTTGCACACCTGCAAATGAAGCGGCTAAAAGAAACCACCGTGGCGCTTGAGTTTACAGGTCAACTACCTGGTACTCAGTCAAATTTTCAAGTGGAACCATTTGTCTTTGGAAGTGTCACTGTTGCTGATGATAGTGGGTTGGTTACTAGTTTTGAGCCAGCCGCAAATGCGGTTATTCCGTACGGCGAAAATTCATTTACCGTGAAATTTACATACACCGGCACCCCGCCCAAGCAGATCATATGGAAGGTGTATATAAATGGGTATGAAGACCAGGTCCTGCGCAGCATTTCCACTGAAGATATTAGCTCTGGAGATACATGGTATCGCTCTTTTGGTTATTACTATACCAATATATTTATCCTGACACCTGGAGAATACACGGTAGAAATGTATGCAGATAATACCTTTGTACAAAGCGGCAGTTTTACTGTAAAGGAATAGCGGTTAGGATCAACGATCTTTCTGGAAATAAAAAATGTCAACAACCATTCGTTATCTACTTTTCGACCTGGGCGGCACCCTGATGCACTCACGTTCAGATTGGCAGCCAATCCACAAACAGGCAGATGAGGCGCTTGCTGCGTCCCTTTTTCAAAGCCGCATCGAACTAGACCCGAGGCTGTTTCGCGCCCGGCTGAGTCAATATTATGAACAACGAGACAAGGACTTTTACGAAACCACTTATCACCTTGTGTTGAGCGAATTACTCACGGAATTAAATCATGCCGAGGTTCCAGAAGTTGTTATCCGGTCTGCGTTGAATGCATTGTACAAGGTCACGCAAAGCAACTGGCAGCTTGAAACTGATGCAATTGAAACCCTGGAGCTATTGAAATCTGAGAACTATAACCTTGGCATTTTTTCCAATGCAGGAGACGATGGAGATGTACAAGCGTTGATCGACTCATTCGGCATCCGCCGCTACTTCGATTTTATACTTACGTCTGCGGCATCGTACTACCGCAAGCCGCATCATCGCGCGTTTGAGATAGCGCTCGCCCATTGGAACGCACTGCCAGAAGAATCTGCCATGATTGGCGACAGCCTCGAAGCGGATATTTTTGGCGCAAATCAAATGGACATGACGTCCATCTGGATCACCCGGCGCGCCGTATTCACAAATGAAGTACTTCAACGCATCAAGCCGGATTTTAGTATACGCAAACTGCCAGAGCTTCTCCCCGTCCTAAGCCTGCTTTCGGGTTCGCTCCGGTAACTTGCTACTGTAATAAAAACTGATTTTTCAATAAAAAGGAACTCAGAATGTTGGAATTTTATACACAAAAAATAAATACCCATGTGCCGATCTCTGTTATTCGTATTGTAGGAGGTATCGACTCGTCCAACTTTAATTTGTTTCAAGAATATGTTGACGGTCACCTCAAAGAAGGCGCAACATATATTCTGTTGGATTTTGAGGGCGTCAGCCATATCAGCAGCGCAGGTTTACGCGTGGTTCATAACTTGTTTAATAAGTTACGCGCATTGCACAAAGATGTAAATGATGATGAACTTCGCAAAAAAATGAGTATGGGCGAATACAAATCCCCATTTCTTAAAATAACAAGTTTGGCGCCAAATATTTCTGAAATATTCAATATCGGTGGGTTCGATATTTATATCGAAATATTTTCTGACAAAACAGCCGCAATAAATTCTTTTTGATAAAGATATAAAAACAAGCCGCCATAATTTATCATGGCGGCTTGTTTTTATATAGCAATTCTTATCATCCACCAATGTGGGTAACAGAAGGGTGGCTTGAAAAATGGCGCTGGATGGGTTCTCGTGAAGCATTCGGGGTTTGAAGAATAAGGATAAATTTTGCTTCTTCATCAAAAGGGTTTCGCCACAAATGCGGGAGTGTTGCTTCGAAGATCAAAATATCTCCCAATCCCAATTTGTATATCTCACCATCGATCACATACTCGAATCTTCCTTGAAGGCAGTAAACAAACTCGTGCCCGGAGTGAACTACCTGGCGTTCTCCCCCGCTTCCGGCTTTGGAGGCAAGAGAAATTGTAAAAGGCTCCAATTCCTGTAATGGGAGTGTCTTTCCCATACCTTCAATAATGACTCCTGCATTTTCAATTTTTGGGCGTGAACCAGCCTTGAGCAGCAAAACGGATTGAGGCGCCTCTTCTTCAAAAAAGTAACTCATTCGAACGTTTAGAGCTACGGCAAGGCTTTGCAAGGTCGCCACACTTGGAGATGTCTCGTCTCGTTCGATCAAACTAATCGAATTCGGGGAAAGATTAGCAATGCGCGCAAGATCTCGCTGTGAAATATTACGTTCACTTCGTAATTGACGAAGTCGCTCACCAAGAGAAAAGTCTTTTTCCATAGCCATCGTTTTACCTTTTTAGGGATTTCATATTCACATCATACAGAGTAGTTAACCCGAAATAATTACCCTATTTATGCATGGACGATTTTGATCGTTTTCCTGCTGGCGGGCATTTTTGCCATACCCGCTGGGGCAAGTACATCTGCGCCCCAACAAGCGGATAATTCCTGCCTGACCTGCCATGAAGACTTGTATTATTTGCATGACACCGGCTGCTGGTACTGCATGTCTGATGCACATAAAGATCGCTGCACAGATTGTCACGAGGGAAATTCTGCCTCATACATATATGTGTTCTGTTTTCGCTGACCCCATACGCATACTCATCTTGTACACACCTCATCACCGAAAAAGGCGAGCCGCTTTGGAACACAAGAGTCTTACCCGATGGAACGTATGAAATGATCGGCAAAGCCACAAAACAATATTTCACATTCAATCCTGTGATGGGAAGCGCCTGCGAACAAAAACCCGATGAACAGGAATCGCATTACTGTCACAAGTGCCATGCGGTTGAAAAGTAATGCGACATTTATGTCGCCTGTTGAAACCGCGACACAAATGTCGCGCTACAAATTCTCAAAGGTAACTTATGCCAGATATTTCCCGCCGTGATTTTCTAAAATTAACCCGCAATGGAATTCTCTATCTCAGCGGATTGCTTGCTACTGGCGGCTTGCTGCGCTTTCTTTCTTACGCGCCAGTATCGGAACAACAAACAGAATTTGACCTCGGCTCCGTGGACAAGTATCCACTTGGCTCACGTACATCCATTCCCGAAATTCCCGCGCTTCTCATCCACACCGAAAGTGGATTCACCGCCCTGAGCCTGACCTGCACTCATCTCGGCTGCACCCTCGAACCGAATGAAACTGGTTTCGCTTGTCCGTGCCATAATTCCGCTTTTGATTCAGATGGAAAAGTAACACATGGTCCTGCCGTGAAACCTTTGCGGTCTTTGCGCATCGAAATAACTGAAGATGAGAATATAAAAGTATTTACTGTTTGAAGGACCTCCCCATGAACCTCGCCCAAATCCTTGAAAAATCCATGCAAGACCACGATCATCTTTGTCCGCGCCAGATTCTCGGCGCACGGATTGGCATGGCGGGCATGAAAGCGCTCAACTTCACGGAGCCACCGAAAAAGAAGGAACTGCTCATCATCTCTGAAACCGATGGCTGTTTTGTAGATGGAGTCATCGCCGCAACTGGCTGCACGGTCGGGCATCGCACCCTGCGTGTGGAAGATTACGGCAAGGTTGCTGTCACCTTTGTGGATGTGAAAACGGGCAGGGCGGTGCGTGTTGCACCGAAACTGGATATCCGCGAACGGGCTGTGGCATTTGCAACAAACGAACCGCGTCATTATTTCGCGCAGATGCAAGCCTATCAATCCATGCCAGATGAAGAGATGTTTACCTTTGCCAATGTTCAACTAAATACATCAGTGGAAGAAATCGTCTCACGCGCCGGGGTGCGTGTTAATTGTGACATATGCGGCGAGGAGATCATGAACGAGCGCGAAATAAAGACTGAGAATCTCGTTGTTTGCCGCGCTTGTGCCGCCCCTGCCTACTATCAGACCCCTGCTCCGATCTCGGTTTTCTCAAAAACGGCTACACCAAACATCCCTTAATGCCCGTAATTGACAAATCCCTTTCCCTCGTCTATCATCTATCAAACGTAATTGTATATTTTACAGATACCATTAATGAATTTACGCGCCACCATGAAACATCAACCAAATAAAATTTACTAGGAATTGGCTTTTCATTTATGAGCGATTTATTTGATCATGCGATGCAGGAACGCATGAAGAACGAAGCTCCCTTGGCTGCCCGTATGCGTCCGCGCGTATTGGAAGAATATATCGGGCAGGAACACATCATCGGCGAAGGGAAATTACTTCGCCGCGCTATTGAAGCAGACCGACTCTTTTCTTCAATTATTTTATGGGGTCCCCCCGGTACGGGAAAAACCACCCTTGCACAAGTTATAGCCAACAGCACCAAAAGTCACTTTGTGACTATTTCTGCCATCCTTGCAGGCAAAGCAGATCTACGCATTGCGATTGATGAAGCGCTTGAACGCAGGCGGCTGCATAATGAGAAGACCATTCTCTTCGTGGACGAAGTCCATCGCTGGAACAAGGCACAACAGGATGCGCTTCTCCCTCACGTAGAAAACGGTACATTTACGTTAATAGGGGCAACAACAGAAAACCCATATTTTGAAGTCATTAAAGCTCTTATCTCCCGTTCACGTGTTTTTCAATTACGCAATTTGAACCAAATCGAAACCGGCATTTTGTTAGACCGTGCCCTCGCAGATAAAGAACGCGGATATGGAAACCGCACCATTCAGCTCGACAGCAATGCCCGCGCTCATTTGATTGAAGTTGCTTCAGGAGATGCCCGCAATGCACTAAATGCCCTGGAACTGGCAGTTGAGTCAACATCCCCCAACGAAGGGGGGATCACTCACATTACATTAGACGTGGCTCAAGAGTCCATTCAGAGACGCGCCGTGCTGTATGACAAAGACGGCGACGCGCACTACGATACCATCTCGGCATTCATCAAGTCAGTGCGCGGCTCAGACCCCGATGCAGCCTTATACTGGCTGGCAAAGATGATCTACGCTGGAGAGGATCCCAAGTTCATCATCCGCCGCCTTATCATTTTGGCAGGTGAAGATATAGGTTTGGCAGACCCTATGGGACTGGTTGTGGCTTCTTCGGCGGCGCAGGCATTTGAATTCATCGGCTTACCCGAAGGAATCTACCCCATCGTCGAAGCGACTCTTTACCTTGCCACGGCACCCAAGTCCAATACGGCGGGGGCGTATTTCAAGGCGATGAAGAAGATCGAAGAAGAGGGGCAGGTCTCGGTGCCGCGTCACCTCATGGACGGGAATCGTGATGCCGCTGCCATGGGGCACGGCAAAGATTACGTCTACCCGCACGATAGTGAAGGTCATTTTGTTCCACAACAATATTTACCCAAACGCTTACTGGGGACATACTTCTATGCACCTTCACAAGAAGGCTACGAATCACAAGTCACTGCACGGCTGGAGATATGGCGCGAAGCACAACGCAAAGCGCTTGGCATTACAGAAGTTAAACATATCCCCGATATGAGCGAAGAGCAGATCATCGAGATGAAGAGGAAGATAAAGTAACACAAAAGCATCTCATACTTATAAAAGATTGAAGGGAAATTATATTAAATGAAACAAGCTTATCGCCAAGACATTGATGGACTTCGTGCCATTGCTGTGCTTGCTGTTGTATTAAATCACGCTAAAATTCCAGGTTTTTCAGGGGGATATGTTGGTGTAGATGTATTTTTTGTTATTTCCGGTTTTCTAATCACAAAAATTATAGTAAGTGAAATCGAGGAAAATCGCTTCTCTTTTGTAAAATTTTATGAACGAAGAATCAGAAGAATTGTTCCCGCGCTTAGTGTCATGCTAGCCTTCGTTCTAATAATAGGACTTATAATGTTTGACATAGATAGGCTTCAGACTCTTGGGAAAAGCACTATAGCGTCGATTTTGTTTTATGCAAACATCAATTTTTGGTCAGAAGCAGGGTATTTTGACGCGCCTTCCCAACTAAAACCATTGCTGCATACTTGGTCTTTAGCCGTCGAAGAACAATTTTATATCTTTTTCCCAATCATCTTAATATTAATAATCCGCTACATCGATAAATATAAAAATAATATTTTATTCTCAATTTTCTTTTTCTCATTAGCAGCAGCAGCATATCAAGTTTCGCAGAATCAAGTTACAGCTTTCTATCTAACACAATTCCGAGTGTGGGAACTAATTATTGGCTCCTTATTAGTAATAAACATCGATAAAGTCTCGATCTCTCAAAAAATCTCAAATAGCCTAGGCATAGTTGGGGTGGCACTAATTGCATCATCTATTTTCTTTTACACAGAGAATACTTCATTTCCGGGTCTAACAGCCTTGCCCTCGGTGCTTGGTACAGTTTTTGTAATTTATGGGAACACCAGAAAACACGGAATAATAAAAAGAATATTGGAGAATTCACTTCTTACATTTTTTGGAAAAATATCTTATTCGTTGTATTTATGGCATTGGCCACTTTTGGTTTTTACAAGGTATTACTTAATTCTGCCTCCCACATTCTTCGAAAATCTATTTACGATAGGCTTGATTTTTTTTATATCGACCTTATCATGGAAGTTTATTGAAACTCCATTCAGGTCAACGAGCTTTCTCAGCACAAAAGAGATTTACAGGTTTGCTGTTACAGTATTTGTTATTTTAATAATTCCAGCTGGGGTTATTTACATCTTCGATGGCTTGCTTTACACTTCTGGAATGATAGGTAAAACAGCATCAGACCCAAATGACAAACAATGGTCTTTTGAAGATTGCGATGTGAATCTTTATGATGCACCAGCAGAAATTCCAGTTTGCGTTTTAGGAAAAAATTCTAAGACGCCAACTTTTTTGGTGTGGGGCGACTCACATGCTCCAACATTTGGTAAGGGTATCCATAAATCTGCTGAAGAAAATTCCATTTCTGGTGTATTAACTTACAATAAAGCCTGCCCACCTTTACTTGACGTGAAAGTAGACCCACAACACGGCGATATTTCTTGCGACACATATAACAACATGGTCATTCAATATTTAAGAGATCACTCCGAGATAGAGGGTGTAATATTAGCAAGTCGATTAACAATTTACCTTGAAGGCACTACTTATAAACAAGAAGAAGGAATAAACCCCAAACTTTTCAACTCAAAAATAGGGGCTGCCAATCAGCAGAACCAACAAGTTATTTTCGAAGATGGGCTTTATCGTACGCTAAGCGTTCTTGAGTCTATGGGTAGAAAAATTTATATAATTGTACCGATACCTGAGATTGGATATGATGTTCTTTCTTCAAATTATATTGCGCAGCGCACAGGACGTGACGTAAATAATATGATTGCACCTAGTTTAAATGAATACCTTGAGCGAACACAGGAAGTAAGGAATATTTTGTACCTCTCCCAAGAAAATTACGGGGCATATTTGATAGAACCGTGGAAAGTTCTGTGTGACAACTCAATATGCAGAATATCTATTGACGGAAATCCATTATATAAAGATGATGACCACTTATCAACTTTTGGATCTGAATACCTAAGTCCGTTATTTGATTCTATTTTCAAATTACTAGGAAAGAAATACTGAACGATTTTGCAATATCAATAAATTGAGTGTGTTCAAACAAAAAAATAAGGAAAACTATGCCACTCTTATTACTGATCCGTCACGGTGAAAATGAATATGTCAAAACCGGGAAAATGGCAGGACGAATTCCCGGCGTGCATCTAAATGAAAAGGGGCAGAAACAGGCTCAGGCGTTGGGTGAGGCGCTGCGTGAGGTGCCGATCAAAGCCCTTTACGTGAGTCCGCTTGAGAGGGCAATGGAGACTGCCGCGCCGATCGCTGTGTCGCATAAATTGGCGATTCAGCAGGAACCCGACCTAATGGACACAGATATCGGCAAGTGGCAGGGAAAATCTTGGAAGCTGCTTGCGTTGAAAAAAGAATGGAAGATCGTACAGAATGCCCCGTCGCGATTTCGTTTTCCTGAGGGCGAGTCTTTTCCAGAATGTCAGTTACGCATTGCCAATGTTTTGGAACGTGTGATCAAGAAGCACAATAAGCCGCAGGATATTGTGGCGGTGGTTTTTCATGCAGACCCGATTAAGCTGGCAGTTGCACATTTTCTTGGCATGCCGCTCGATCATTTTCAACGGCTGGGGTGTGACACGGGTTCACTGACCGCGATCCATGCTGGAGAAGCTGGGGCGCATTTGGTAAAGATGAATTACCGCCCACCTTTCGATTTCCTCCCAAAAAAGAAGTAGGTCACGCTTGAAGCGTGACCTACAAATTACTTCCAGAGTTTTGCCAACTCATTGAGCGAGTTGTAATACGGTTCGATGCTTGGGATGAAGTGCGCTTCATTCTTCGCATGTGGACCGACGCCGGATTGTCCCCACACCACGGCTTGACCGCCAGGCGCGAAGCGTGCGCTGGTGCCGGGCAGTTTCCTGCCGATGCGCGGCTCAGACTCACCCGCATTTTTTACGGCTTCGATGAGCGCTTTCAACGCCGGATTATTCGGATCACATGCCACACCATTCTCCATGACAGTGAACTTCACTTCCAGTTCGTTTTCAGTACAATAGGTTTCAACAGCAGATCGCAAACCGAGGACATCATCCTGTGGAATGGGACGAATTTCAACACCCAAAACCCCTTCTGCCGCAGTGACGTTATAGACGCCTGGCGTACCAACGCTGATAAACGGGAACTTAGCTTGCGATTGCCAACCGTCTGTGGCTTTGAGGGTAAGGTGTTTGGCAAATAGTTCGTTCAAGGCGATACGAGCAGCAATTAATTTATCGCTTAAGTCACCTGTTCCTGCCACCCCACTGTGACCTTTCGTGCCATGTGCGATCACATCGAAACGCATCACACCGCGGTTTTCGATACAGATTTCCCCAAAGAGTTCGTTGCCTTTCTCGCCGGTGCGTTCTCCTGCAATAAATAGGGCGGGGTTCAAGCCAATCTCTTTTATAACATGCGGGGTTCCCCAGGCTTCGGCTTCACCATTTTCTTCGTTCCCTATTAGTAATAGAGAGATATTTGGATATTCGTCCATATTGACTACGCGCATTGTGTCTTTCATCCAAACGAGGTAGGTCGCAACGACGGTTTTCATATCGGCTGCGCCGCGCCCGTGAAGATAATCCCCTTCGATGCGGGGAATGAATTGAGAGTCGTCTGGTTCAGGTTCAACTACATCGAAATGACCTGTCAGCAGAATATCCCCTACCCCATTTTTTTTACCCGGAAAAGTTGCATACACAGCCGTGTACTTTCCGTCAAAGAATTTGACCTCCAAACCTGCGTTTTTCAAGTAATCATCAATCAATGAACCGGCTCGATGGACTTCGTCCAATCGCTCATCCGGGCAGGCTGTAACAGACGGAATGCGAATTAATTGTTGGGCAAGGTCGAGAATTTCAGCAGTCTTGTTCGGGTAAGAGAGTTCGACGGCGGCTTGAGTACGGACACGAAATTGAATAGGCGCATTTGGCACCTGCCGCGCAACTTCGCGGCTTCGTTGAATATACTCAGCAATCTTGGAGGCATCGGAGCCAAGCGTAGTGTAATCAGCACACACCTGTTCCACATCGGCTTTGACATGCGCTTCATGTTCATAAAGAAATTCTTTGAGCAATTCCATTGGCACTTCGTTGCTTTCGCCAATTTCCATTTTTAGGCGCGCGCGAATTTTTTCTGCTGTATTGCGTCCGCCTTCAGACATTTCCACGAGTGGATGCAGTTCATTCCACATATTGAGGGCTTCAGCAATCGGCTTGATCTCATTGAGTGTCCACTTAAGAAAATCACGCACAACGACAGGCTTGCCCGTGAGTGGATTTTCGATCTCGGCTCGCAGACCATGTTTTGCGGCGAGTTCTTCGTTGGTGCGGGCGCGGGTGATGTCTTCGCTATCGTAGCGGAAGCTGCGCGCAAATTTCGGGTCGGCATATATCTTCAACATCAGTAAATAGCGGAAGGTGATATTGGCAACGTCGAGGTCAAGGCTGTGTGCGCCTTCATCCACGCGGATTTCCACACGTCCCATTGGCAGGTTGATACGCGCCATCAGGTTCTGACGTTCGACCTGACGAGCCATTTCTTCCGGAGGGGTGGATTGACCCGCGGCGAAAAGTCCACGCGCATAGAGCGATTCGAGTTGTTCGCTCGTCGTGGAAATGATACGCTCGACCGGTTCAGAGAAACTACGGGCACGGACGGGCGTCCAGTTGTTGTTACCGAAGCGCACTCCACGGCGGACAAGGTCATAAGAGATTTGCAGGTAATCGTTATAGGAACGGTAAAGATCGGGTAAATCTACTTCGCGCGGATTCGGGAAGGTGAGATTACGGATCGAGTCAAATTCGGTGAGAATGACCGCGGCGCGTCCATCTTTGACCTGTGCCTGCATCGGCGTAGAAGCACTCGTCGCAATGAAGAGCGAGGCAAAAGCACGTAAGAGGCGCGTGGCAGTGATGTAAAACTCCGACTTGTAATCATCCAAATGTTTGTCGCCGCGTTCACTGGGAGAAAGATGCATGAAGTCCCAGGCGAAAAGCGGATCGGGCAACGAGATGTTTGTATGAATGCCTGTTGTGGCGAGGGTGTCCCCATAAAGGTCAACGCATTTTTCAAGATAGCGGCGTTTGGCTAACGACCAATTGCCGGGAATAGATTGATGATTTATATCTGTGAGGAAAAGCAGGTTACCATGCCAGTAATGCAGGCGTTCGCCAAAATTCAATCCAGCGCGATGTAAGGCGTTCATGAGCGAGGCTTCCATCAGGCGGGCTTCGTAGATCGCACCGCGTGGTGTGTAATACGGGCGGGTTGCCCATTCCACCATCCAGTGAAAGACTTCGAGTTGGCTAAACTGTGACTGCCAGGCAGGGATACACTCGGCACGCAGATAGTCCACAAACGAATGCTGGCTGGGTCCTGCGCCGACAGTCAGTAACGGGCGCAGGTCAGCATCGAGCAAATTCCATTCTTGTTCAAAACCAGCCAAACCACCTTGTGGTTTATCTTTCATGGCTTCTTCTAGTGCGAGTTGGTATTTTTCGGCGAATTGTTGGGGCATGGTTAGTCCTAGATAAATAGTTTTGCGTACAAAAATTGTTTAACATAGAAAAAGAAAGAGGAAAGAAATTGCAATCTTTCCTCTTTCTTTAGATTACTTCTTTAACTCGTTCAAACCTTCCAACAAACGTTTGAATGCGCCTTCAGTTCGTTCCACTGGGGTGGCATAGGAGAAGCGGATCCAGTCGCCGCCGAAAGGCGAGAAAAAAGCGCCAGGGACAACTGCCACACCGTGGTTCTCTGCGAGATATTGACCAAGCTGTTCTGTATCTGCCCAGCCTTTGGCTTTAATGAACTCGCCCACATTCATAAAGGCGTAGTAGCCTTTGCCGATGATGTGCTGAAGTCCGCTTTCGGCGAGGAGTTTCTTGAGCGCAACACGGCTGGCATTGGTCGGTTCGATGATGGTTTTGGCGGCTTCGTGGAATCCCATTTCGTAGGCAGCCATCGCAACCGCGAGTGAGAAGAACGAAGGGATGACTCCGTGTGAGGCGCGTGCGGTGATGAATTTGATGACGGCTTCGTCGGCAATCAGGTGACAGTTACGGATGTTTGAACCACCCAGCGACTTGGTAATGCCATCCAAGAACATGATGCGCTTGCGTTCTTCGGCGGTGAAGTTCTTGAGGAAGGAATTCAAATCCATCGGTGACTCATCAGTGACGTAGTGATACATCCAGTCGAAGAGCACGAAGGCGACGCCCGCTTCGAGCGCGGCTTTGGCAAGCGAAACCTGCTTTTCGACGGCGATGGTCATGCCGGTGGGATTGTCGGGGTTGGTAATGACGATGCCTGCAATCTTGCGCCCTTTAGATTCGGCGAATTTCACGCTTTCTCGAATAGCATCTTCAGAATACGCCCAGCCTTGCGCCGGGTCGCCGGGAGTCCACAATACATTCGCCCCAACTCCATATGGACCCCAGTTGTAGGAAATCCACGGTACGCGTGACACCATGATGAGGTCACCCTGACGTCCGTAACCAAGAGCCAGCATGGCTTGGTAGGCTTTATTGAGAGCATCACGTCCACCCGCTGTGCCGAGCACGTTGGCAGGTCCCCAGCCAGAGGCGGAGTCTAATTTCCAATACTGTTCAATGACCGCCTTACGATAGGCTTCGGTGCCAAATGGCATATCGTAGGCAGTCCCATGCTCGAGTTGGAGTTGAAGCGCGCGTTCCAGAAGCGGTTTGGGGGTTCCAGGCAGGGAAGCGCCTCCATCGCCTTGTGAAGCGTCGAATATCTTGGCTCCGGCATTCTTCTCAAGATACACTTTCAATGACTTGTTGATCAGGAACATACGGGAAGGCGGAATATCCATCATCTGCTTGAGATGGTCGCTGACAGGTACGAGATGTTTTTCGTCTACAGCAAGGACGGGTGTGGTGTTGGAAATCATTATGGCTCCTTTAGGTGACAAACTTGTTAAGGGTGACTGTCACCTTTTCGTAAGATTAAGAAAAATGCCCCGATGTCTCGGGGCATTTGGTGTACTTAGTTGGGTTGAACTTGTTGCTGTTCTCCTGACAACCACCAATGCCCCGCCGGGAAACCGGTACGAGTATTATTGGTGTTGTTACGATCATTCAGGTTGAACATTCCGCGCAAGCATACCACCTGCGTATGGATGCGTCAAGCAGAGATTTACATGCGCACGCCGTGCCCGCCCAGCACTTTTAGTTCCGAACCACTTGGCGCGCCTGCGAGGATCGGCATGGCTTCTGCGATCAATGCACGGATATTTTCATCACGCAGCGACGCATCGTGAGATTCTTTATCAGCCCACATTTCAAAAACTGACACAGCAAACTCGTCTTTTGCATCCTCAAGGATGATATAAGCGTGGCAGCCTTGCATCGTGGCCGCCATTTTGGAAGCGCGTAGAAGTATCTCAACCAGTTGTCCGCGTTTACCGGGCTGGGCAGATAGTTTTCCCGTCATGGCATACATTTAGTTTTTCACTTTCGCATCAAAGCAATTTGATATGGATACAGCTTTGCTGACATGACACCGCCCGCAACGGCTGGGTCATTCTCCATGATCATCCGAGCAGCAGCTTCATCCTCTGCTTCAAAGATCGCAATCCCCAGAGTCTCCTCATCATTGTTCTGAGTCCTGCCGACGAGGATCATCACCCCTTTGTTCGTCAGGTCGGTTAGATAGGCGAAATGCTGAGAAACGATTTCCGATTCTACGGGAGTTGGTCCTTCAGAGACCATGCCCGTGCGGGTTGGTCGGAGCAAATATATAAATTGCTTCATGGATTCAAACTAGTGTAAAGGGCAAGTGCATTGCCGGTCGGGTCTTGAAAAATTCCAAACCATCCCATACCGGGAATTTCGGTCTTTTCACGCAATACTTTTCCGCCTAATTGCAATACCTTCTCCAAATCGGCATCAATATCATCACTTGCTATGTAAACGAGCACCTTTTCGGCAGGGTTATCTTCTGAGATCGCAGCGATTCCCCCACCTGAGCCATCTCCTGCTTCCCACATGGTGTAATTCATTTCAGACATGTGATTGATTTTCCAGCCAAACAAATCTGCATAAAACTTACTGGAAGAATCGACATCAGCGGCGGGTATTTCTACGTGAACGATATTTCTGTTGGACATGGTTTTCTCCTTATCAATATGGACGATACGCATCTATTTTAGAACATTTTTTCTATTTTTACAAGTCCTTAACCTTCCACTGATCTAAAAAGAAAGACTCCCCTTTCAAGCCGAACAGCGGTTTGAAAGGGGAGTCTTTTACCTCGGTTGCAAGTTGTTTAACAACTTACAAAGGCATAATACGCATCATCATTTACGGGGGTTGGTATACATGTGGCAGTCGGCGAACTTAATTGAAATGAAAAAAGTTGAGAATTATGATCAATCGTGTCATCAACATTTGCCGTAGATGATTGACAATGTACGCCGTCATCTATCCACGCCTGCTGAAAAAAAGGGGCTTCAGTAAGATTATAAATGCTATAACACACCTGATTACCTCCTGATACTACATCTCCTGACGCTACGTCTCCTGACGGACGAATAAAAGCATAAAAAGTAAATCCTCCAATGTAAATACGAACCGTACTTCCAGCAACCACACGTGAAGTAGTGCATATAACACGTTCGTCTTCGATTTTACAATGCAGACCATATTTCGAGTCTCCAAGGAAAACAGTTCCCTGTTTTAGGGTATTAAGCTCACTGTTTTCCCAAGTACCGCCAAAACGGAATATGATAATAACTCCCCCGCCAGTATCATTACGAGCCTCTACTAACTCGAGTATGTGGTTGGTATGATCGGCAGAAACAGCGCCAACAAAAATCGAAAAACTCAAAACAAGGCTTGATAGAACAGAAAGTATTTTTTTCATATTAACTCCTGACAATTTGTAACTACTCAGCGTAATTTTTTGACCGCTAAATATGGTGTAGATTGCCTGTTTTAGAAAAAACACACCGCATATAGAACCACCAGATATGGACAAAAAATCAGAAATTGAACTTTTTTGCCGCATGTGGTGTTTTTTGCCTGAAAAATGCGAAATACGCTGAGCAGTTACGACAATTTTGCAAATTTTATACTATTATAATGTATCATCTCAATAAATCGTGGGAAGAGCAGCAAATAATCGAAAACGCCCCGGAACAAAGATAAACGGGTAAACTCACGCCAGCATGTTTGACGATATTGAACTGAACGCAATCCAGGAAGA
>Ga0172367_10002415_pt1 | contig 25613 bp, 19 predicted proteins | sample Lak10m_FD_114542 | JGI IMG/M metagenome (GOLD analysis project Ga0172367, IMG submission 114542) | Freshwater microbial communities from Kabuno Bay, South-Kivu, Congo - kab_022012_10m | ecosystem: Environmental > Aquatic > Freshwater > Lake | place: Democratic Republic of the Congo: South-Kivu...
AATCACCCACCCTGCTGAGGGGCTAAATGTAACGATAACAACAAAAAATGAAAGCAAAGAAAAGCTCGCCAAAGCAGCCGTCAACATCTACTTTGACGCCCCTGCTTACAAAAAACAAAGCGTGATTGACTGGGCAAAAATTACCGACAGTTCAGACGGCGATGTGGTTGGCAAACAAATTTCTGATTCTATCCGCCAAGGAAAAATTACTTGGAACAGTTCAAAATTAAATACTTTGGGCAATTGGAAACCAGACCAGGAAGTTCAGTTCAATTTCCAAGTACCACTTAAAGATACAAAAACAATCGACTGGAGCGCAATTACCGAAAACAAAATTATTGCCACTCCCGAAGTTGTTTTCACTAATGCAGCTGGCGCTGTACAAACAATTACTGGAAAGCCGATTGAAATAATTATCAACTCCGACTTTAGTTTGGAAGTAAGAGACGAAGTTGAAAATATTGCTGGTAAAGAAAATCACAACATCACTTGGGTAATTAACAACACTGTACATCCTTTAAAAAATATTACCTTAACCGCTGATCTATATGGCGACGCAACGATGATGGAGCCAATCACTGCTCCAGCTGGTAAAGTTAGTTATAATAAAACCGCCAAAAAAATAACCTGGGCAATCGAACAAATGAGTGGAACAACCGACGTGCTTGCCCTCCCCTTCACAGTTACATTAAATACCAAAAACCCAACTCAAAATTTGTTGATTAGCAAAATTCGCGTTCAAGCAGAAGATACGGTCACAGGAGAAAAATTAGACATGATGGGCGAAGAAGTGCCGCTAAAAACTGAATAGTTTTAACTAAAAATCTCCGTCTACAAACGGAGATTTTTATATCTAAGACATTCTCTAGAAACAACTTACCACCAGCTAAAAGCCGGTGGTAAGAGTTGGCGTTAAAGGTTTTAACCTCTAGCATCACAACCATATAATAGCACAAAATCGGATTTTTGTCAAGTTTTAGCCAAAATTTGGCTAATTTTACCGGTTAATACTTACAACCACCCCAATTTACCGGTCAAGCTAGCGGTCTTGGTGCGATCTAGTTTATTCTCGATCTCATTATACTGATCAAGCTCGTCGGCTAATAAATTTTTTATTCTAATCACTTCCTCCTCAGTTGGACCTTCAAAACGTACGGTCAGGTATGGGGAGGTATTTGAAGCACGCACCAGCCCCCATGAATCATCGGTAAATTTAATACGTGCCCCATCGATTTCAATCACCTGATATTTTTGTTTCAAGGCGTTTACTACTTTGCCAACAACCATAAATTTATCTTCGTCTGTAATTGGTAATTTTATTTCTGGCGTTCTAATTGGCCGAGGTAAACCCGCTATTAATTCAGATGATTTTATACCGAGTTCCGCCAACAAACGCAAAACTTGGGCTGCAGTCCAAAAACCATCATCAAAAGAAAAATAATTTTCTACAAAATAAGTATGACCAGACACTTCCCCGCCCAAAATAACTTCATGATCACGACGCATTGTTTCTTTGATCGGCGCATGCCCAGTACGGTGAATCAACGGCTGGCCACCAAACTGTTTGACTAAACTTTCCAACAATTGCGTACTCTTCACATCATACAAAATCTTTTTGCCAGGAAAACGTGACAAAACATCCTTTGCCAAAACAATCAACAAATCATCGGGTGAAATTATTTCACCTTTTTCATCCACAAAACCCGAACGGTCGCCATCGGCGTCAAATGCGATGCCGATGTCCGAACCATTTTTTAAAACCGCTTCTTGCAAATATTTTAAATTCTGAGGTGGTTCTGGGTCGGGCACATGATTAGGATAAGTAGTGTCCACATCAAGAAACAACCCATCTACTTCGCAACCTAAACCGCGCAAATATTCCATTGCAAACAATCCAGCGCAACCATTACCAGTGTCAACTGTAACTTTGAATTTCTTATTAACCTTAATTTTAGAAAATATATAATCAAAATAAATTGCCTTAAGGTCGCCTCTTTCCTCCACCTTACCAGGCATATCAGCAACTACATAATCCTCAGCGCTAATCATTTTATGCATTTCTTGCAACTCAACCCCGTAGACAGGATTATTGTCTCGCTTCATCATTTTAAAGCCATTATAAAAATAAATATTATGGCTACCAGTAATATTAACCGACCCATCTACCCCCCAAAAAGCATTAGCAAAATAAGTCATCGGCGTTAGCGAAACACCAACATCAATAACATCCACACCGACTTCAGTTATCCCTTTTACCAAAGACTGTTTTAGCTCCTTACCAAACGGCCGTTCTTCATAACCAACCACAACTTTTTTCCCACCAGCTCTGGCAATAATGGTACCATAAGCTTTACCGATTTCAACAGTCGCCTCCTCGTCCAAGGTTACGCCAGGAAATTTACCATACCATTTTTCATACTCAGCGACGATTTTTTCATCGAACTTATTTCCCGCGATTCCACGAATATCATATTCTCTAAATATAGTAGGGTTAATATGCATAATTTAGCTCAGATTTTAGCTTGAATTAAAGACAAAAACATTATATAATATTAATGCTTACTAGGCAAATTTTTGAAGAATTAATTGCGGCAGAAATTATCAAAATAAAGTAAAACAAAATATCAACTGTTTTTTAAGAAAAAGCAGTTGGCTTTAGAATAATATGCCCGATGAATCGACAGAGATAAAGGCCAACAACGATAATAAAAAAATAGAAATGGCTCTTCCGGATGACCAAGAAATTGTTGATATTCAACTCAAAGGAAGAGGTGGGACCAAAGTAACCAGACAAGGCAATGTTTACCAAGTCGAATTTGGAAAAAATGCACCGGCTGAACAAAAAAATAATTCCGCTGCTGGAAAAACCACTGCTCCAAAAAACACAACAACACCAACTCCCGTACAACCAATTGCGACAGAAAAAAACATTGACCAGGAAGATCAAGATGTTGCCGACACTGACGAACCAACAGAAGAGGTGGAAGAAGACGAACCAATAATTCCACCCAAGCCTATTGCTGAGCAGCCAAAACCCCAGACCAAAGACAAACCAACTAATACTCCTAAACCAGCGCAACCAGCAGCTACTCCCTCGTTACCAACCCAGTCACAAAATAAAGCGAGACCTGCTTCACCCCCCACAGAACAAAGTAACACCCCTGCATCTGCTCGACCAAACACTGATGCAAACTCTTTGCAATCTTTAAGGGACGCTCACGAAAACAAATTAGCTAAAGGAGAAGACGCAGATGAAGCCACTAATGCGCCAGAAGAAGAGAATGAAGAAGGCAGACAGGCGCCGGGTCAACTGCCTGGACAAAACCCGCCTCCAAGCCAACCATTATCCCCAGCCGACCAAAATAAAGCTGGACAAGAAATCAAAAAAGAAAATGCAATGAAAAGATTGGGCAATGCTGGCCGAGCCGCTATGAATATGCCGGGGAATGCAATTAAGCGCGCTCAAAATATTGGTAAAAAAGCAAAGAATCTAGCAGCGGGCACAAAAGCCGCATTAAAAAATCCAAAACAATTTGCGAAAAATGCCGCGAAAAAAATAGGGAAAAAAATTGGTACCGCTGCTGCTAATAAAATAAAAAACGAGTTACAAAGTGTAAAATTTAAAAAATTTAGGCTAGCGAGAGATATAAAAAAACTAGAAGAAGAAATTAAAAAATTAATGGAAAAGTTGGGCAAGAAATATAACGACCTGAAAGGATCACTTATCATGTGGATCTTTTCCATACTTTTCCCAGCGCTTCACGACAGAATAAGAGGAGTGTTTAATTTTGCCACTAATGCCAACTTAAAAATAATGGTATCTCAACTAGGGCCAAAAGTTGCAATGATCCAAGCTCTAAAAGCGATACTACAGGGGGCAAATCTAGCTTTTGCTGTACTGGATGCTATAATAATAACATACCAAATAGTGGCAGCCACTTTTTATATTGGAATTACCTTTTTACTATCACCAATAATTTTCTTAGTTGCCTTTATAATTTTTGTAATTTTCAAATGCGGACGATTCACTAAAATAATTGGTGACATCTTAAAAGAAATAAGTGAAAATTTAAAACCACTCGAAGAAAAATTAAATACTGCTAAGGAAGCACTGGCAAAACAAAAGCAGCTAACCGCACTGACACAAGAATACTCACAGGCAAAGCTATTGGAAATGGAGAGAAAGGCGCCTGAAAACCCAGAAGGTGACGGAAAAGAAAACGAAAGCCAAACATCAAACACAGAAAAGCCAAACGAGGAAAACAACCAAGAAACAGCCACGCCAGAGCAAGAACCAGCGCCAGCACAAGAAACAAACGATAGCCAAGAAACAGCCACGCCAGAGCAAGAACCAGAAGAGGCTGAACCAGAACAACAAGCTGCTTAATAAAAAAATAAAAATAATTTAAATATATGTCGCCCAACCTAAAACGTATCCTAATGATTGTCGGCCTGCTAGTATTAGCTGCCTTAATCGCATATGGAATTTACTTTATGTTTCAGCGCACTGCCCCGGGGAAAGTCACGCCAGGGAAAACAACTACCATCACTAGCAGCGGAAAGCTTCCCACTGCGGGTGAGCGACAACCGGGAACAACCACTACTGGCGGAGTAGTTGGGCCAGGCGGCCAAGTTCTCCCAACTGCTGGATACGTACCCCAGGCAACTCCCAGCTATTACAAACCAACTCCAGTAACTAAACTTACTTCTGACTATGCTACTTCCCCATCGTTAAGCAAGGTTGGTAATTTACGTTATCACAATGCTTCTGATGGCAAATTTTATAAAGTACTACCTGATGGCTCTATTAAAGAAATGTCTGATCAAGTATTCTATGACGTACAAAATGTAACTTGGGCAAAAACAAAAGATGAGGCGGTTTTGGAATATCCAGATGGAGCAAAAATAATTTATAATTTTGAAACAAAAAAACAAGTCACGATTCCTAAACATTGGGAAGATTTTTCTTTTTCCCCAGACAGCTCTGAATTGGCAGCCAAGAGTGTTGGTCTATCACCAGAAAATCGCTGGCTCATTACTTTTAACGATGATGGTACTGGAACAAAATTAATCGAACCAATGGGCGAAAACGCCGACAAAGTTCAAATTGATTGGTCGCCCAGTCGCCAAGTAGTTGCTTTTTCCCAAACCGGCGAACCTTTGGGAGCTGACCGACGCGAAGTATTGTTTGTTGGTTTAAATGGAGAAAACTTTAAATCAACCGTAGTAGAAGGCCAAGATTTCCGTCCTCAATGGTCCCCTACTGGCAATCGTCTACTTTATAGTGTCTACAGTCCAAGAAGCAACTACCAGCCTGAACTGTGGGTAGTTGATTCTTACGGCGAAAGTATCGGCAGCAATCGACAAATGTTAAAAATCAATACTTGGGCAGATAAATGCACGTTCCAAGACAATGCCACACTTTACTGTGCTGTTCCTCGCAATCTGCCAGAAGGTTCTGGTATGTTACCTGAATTAGCCAATGGTGTTTATGATGATTTATACAAAATCGATTTAAAAACTGGCTTAAAAACTGGAATTCCTTTAGGCGGAGACTACGAAATTAACAACATCTCTTTTGATACAAACAATGAAAAGATTTTGTTCACCAGCAAAAGTCAATCTGGTGTCTTTGAAGTAAAATTAAAATAGATCATATGGAACATCCACGAAAATTTTATCTAATACTAATTCTAGCGGTATTAGCATTAGTAATAATATTTGCCAAACAAATCCAAAAAACAATTGGCATTAGCATCAAAACCGAAGACGCTCCATTAATTAGTAGTGACATCTACAACATACCCATTGAAAGTTCCGAGGTGCCACGCGGCAACCCAGGAGCTGCTATAACAATAGTAGAATTTTTAGATCTTAATTGCACGGATTGTCTTAAACAATATAGTGCAATAAATAAATTAGTAGACGAAAATCCGACAAAATTGCAACTATTTATAAAACCAGCTGATGCCAGCGGATTTTTTTCACATGATTCAAAATACGCTCATCGTGCGGCGTATTGTGCCAACCAACAAAAACGTTATTGGCCTTTTATGGACGCTTTAATGAACAAAGAAAATCGCTGGAGTGAAGAAAGTTTGCTATCGGCTGCAGCTGATGCCAAATTAAATTTAAACAGTTGGAATCTTTGTCGGGAAAGTGAAACAACCGCGAGTGCTACTGACGTGGCCTTACAAACTGCCAAAGGATTAGGAGTTAATATGTCACCAACGATATTTGTGAATAATAAAAAAATCGATCCTAAGGCAGAAATAGATTTAAGCGAGATAATCAAAAAGTTTATCCCCTAATATGACCGCATCAACCAAAAAAATATTATTAGTGGTCGGATTAACTCTGGTTTTACTTTGGCCACAAATTACCGTTTTGGCTGCTGGCGACAAACCATTTGGCACTGATTGTAAAGATAATTCCGAATGTAAGTCAAACGATTGTGAAAACAGTGATAAAAAAGACGCATCAGGAAATGCTCTAAGTTTTTGCGATTGCAGTACTGATAGTGATTGCGAAGCTGGATATGGAACACCTACCAACGGTACTTGGGAGTGCTCCCGTGGAGCAGCCTTTACCTATGATCTAGACTACTGTTATAACGCAGCCACAAATGAAGCAAGAGCGCCAATTGGCACAAATAAAAATGTTAGCCCTACCGGTAAATTGGTTGACGCAATTTTTGATGGCCCTGCTACAGCAGCTGGGCTACTACAAGAAGTAAAAACTTTCAAACCAGGATTAGAAATCCGTTTACCAGGGTTGGAATTTAGCGATCTAGGAAAATCTACTGATGATCAAGGATATTTACACATTCCTTGGATCGGTGAATTTATTAAAGCAATATATAATTTTGGCATGGCCATCGTAAGTATCGTTGCAGTGGTAATGATAATAATGCAAGGAGCCAAAATAATAGTCTCGGGCGGAGAATCAAAAGTGGAAGCTTACAAAAAAATCGGCCAAGTGGCAATCGGGCTTGTAATCGCTTGGGGGTCATATGCAATTCTTTATACAATCAACCCAGCCTTAGTGGAATTCAAGGCATTAAAAGTTAAATACATCGAACCAGTCGACCTTGCCCAGTTTAAGGCAGAATCTGAAGCGGGTGCTGATACGGAAATAACAACGGGACAAATGGTAGCTGGATACCCTCCTGGCGTATCTGGAGCAACCCCAGGTGGAAGATATCAAGCAAGTAGCCGAGCAGAAGCACAAAAAATTGGAGGGAATCTAAAACAAAATTATTGTGATGTTAAAAATCCGTCCGCCACACTATCTGATTTACCATCTTTTATGTCTTCTCGAGGGGTGACTGTTGATAGTCAATTCTATGGAGTATTAGATTGCAATAAAAGTGACAAAGCACGCCCAACAGAACAAATAGACCGCGTAGTTTTACATTGTGGTTTTGCACAAACAAAACCTGGCACCGGGGCAGCTATGACAAATAGAATGATGGCGATGTGGCGCGAAGATTCAATGTACGCTAGTCCGCCCAACAAACCCGTACCGATCTGCTCTCATTTTACAATCGATCAAGAAGGTATACTGTACCCTACTGCTGATCCAGTATATAATTGTGCACATGCGCCATCACAAAATAAAAGATCAGTCGGTGTTGACTTGCTTTATAACCCAACTGATGAAACAAAAATAGTCTGGACAGATGCCCAATACAAAACATTAGGAGCTCTAATTGAATATCTAAAAAATAAATTCCCAAAAATACAAGCAAACGACTACAACATAATGGGACATGGTGAATGCCAAGACAACAGAACTGACCCACAAAATTTTTCATTTGAAAAGTTATTACCCTATGTATCTGGGGGCTCATTTACCAACGCCAAGCATAATCGTTTGTATGTTTCCAACGAATTAAAAGGGACGAGTGACCCACTAAAATACAGCGACACTTGTGAGTATTTAAAAATAGGAAGTAGCGTTGTAAAACAAACAAAATAACATGCCAAAAAATTCTTTCTCAATTTTCTCTTGCTCCCACTGTGGCGCTCAATTCCAAAAATGGTCAGGGCGATGTTTGGAATGCGGACAATGGGGAACAGTTGAAAAATCACAAATTAGTACTGCTGATTCTGAACAAAAAGATGCGCCGGATTACGCTGAAATTAAAACTACCAACTTGAAAGAAATAAAAGGTGAGAATGTAACCCGATTAAAAACCAAAACTGAAGAATTAGACCGAGTGCTTGGCGGTGGGGTCGTGCCAGGGAGTCTAATTCTTTTGGGCGGCGAACCTGGGGTTGGCAAATCAACTTTGGCTTTACAAATCGCCACCATGCTCTCCCCTACAATATATTTCTCAGGCGAAGAATCAATTGAACAAATAAAATTACGTGCTGACCGATTAAAAATAACTGGCAATGGTTTAGAAATTGGTAGCGCAACTGTAGTAGAAAATATTATTTCCACAATTAAAAATAAAAAACCCAAACTGGCCATTATCGATTCAATCCAAACTACCCGGTCAGCTGAGGCTGATGGAGAAAGTGGCAGTGTTACTCAAGTTAGAGCTGCCACAGTCAAGTTTATGGAAGTCGCCAAATCCACTGGCACTGTTGTTGTGTTGATCGGTCAAGTTACCAAAGAAGGCGCAGTAGCTGGACCAAAAACTCTAGAGCACCTAGTGGATGTTGTGATGTATTTAGAAGGTGATAAATATCACCAATACCGAATTTTACGCGCAGCTAAAAATCGATTTGGATCTACTGACGAGATTGGCGTATTTTCCATGACCGAAAATGGATTAGAAGAAGTAAAGAATCCTTCAGCCGCTTTTCTATCAGGCCGTGGTGAACCAGTCCCGGGCACGGCTATTACCTGTCTAATGGAGGGCAGTCGCCCAATCTTGGTTGAAATCCAGGCACTAGTTACAAAAACAAATTTTGGCTTTCCACAACGTCGCGCTTCTGGATTTGATCTGAATCGTTTGCAAGTATTAATTGGAGTGCTATCAAAACGTGCCAAGCTCCCACTCGAATCATATGATGTATTTTTAAATGTTGTGGGCGGTGTTAATGCTGAAGAACCGGCGGCTGATTTGGCAGTAATTCTGGCATTGGCTTCGGCTCTAAAGGAAAAGACCCTACCAGCTGACTTAGCAGCTTTTGGTGAAGTTGGATTGGGCGGCGAAGTCAGACCGGTGGCTCAACAAAAAAGAAGAATAGAAGAAATCAAAAAAATGGGGTTAAAATTTGCAGTAACACCACTGAACGCAGAAAAAGTTGGAGAAATTAAAACTGCCTCAATTAAAAATGTACAAGAAGTGGTGGAAAAAATAATTAACTAAAAAGAACGACCACAGGTCGCTCTTTTTTATTATCTCACGTTCACCTAATTCCTCCTCGCCTTATCACTAAATTTTAGTAACAAGGCGAGAGAGGCGAACGTGAGATGTCCGTCGTCCACCCTCCGCCGATCGGTGGTTCAAGGACGAACCGAATGATCGTGAGGCAGTGGCGGCAGAGAATAGAGGAAGAGGCTAACTCCTGAAGAGCTCGGGAGTGATACGGTAGGCGTACCCGGCTTCCCGAATCTCATGCTCTTCGAGAGCGACATGGTCGTATCCGGCACGCTTCGCCTCAGCAGCCGAGGCGAAATGGATTGCCCCGAACGTTACAACCAGGGGCGACTGTGTTTCGACTGGTTCTTCGTGCCAGCCACAAACACAGTGCGCCGCGCGTAACCCGACACAACGTACAGCTCTGCCGGTAGGCGGTATTAGAGTTACCTTCACCTTACCGTCGAGCAGCGCCCGTACCTCGGCTTTAAGAGCCGGTCTATCCGGATGAGCCATGACTCCTCCAACTGTTCAATGTCCATTGGTAAAGACACCACTTGTCTCAACCGCTAGAACAAATTATGAACAAGATAATAACATAAAATTAATGATTTGTAAAGATAAAAATCCACCCTGACTCATTTGAATCAGGGTGGTCTAATTTTAGGCGGGACCGACAACGGGCACATCCGGTTCTTCACGTTACGTATTCGTGCGGAACCTTCAGTGTTCGTCGTCGGCGTTTGAGGAAGATGTTTGACAGCCATCATTGAGAAACAATGGCTGGGCTGGCGAAGGGGGCAGGTGGACCTTGTGGTCCTAGGTGGTGGGAAGCTTCTCCTCGGCGCCACTCGCGTAGCGCTTGATCAGAGCGCCGACGATGCTGGCTGGAAACAGCTTGGGTTCACCGCCATCAGCCGGGTGGCAAACGTGGTGACCCTCGAAGAACTTGGAACCTTCTGGCGGCCTCTTGAACTCGTTGAGATCCGCCGTCCACCGCGTACCGTCGGGTAGCCTGAACTCGTTGGCCATGTTCAGCCCCCCACGACGAGGTTCATCGCGGTCATGAAGCCGCGGCTCGCCCCGTTCATCGGGTTGAAGACCGCGACCTGAGCCGCGCTTCTTGCCTTGATGAGCGGTATCGCTTCGCTACGCACGAGGACTACTTCCTTCTTGTTGCTCAATTTCTTGACCTTAATCTTGCCCTCGAGACGTGAATCGATCCGATCCTTTTTTGCCATCGCACTTCCTCCTCACAAAAACCTGGCCATTTTGGCAGGAACATTTGGGCGTCATTGCCCGCATATCCCATACAGGTTATTGGAAAACGAAATTAATCGTAACAAAAAACAACCTATTTGTCAATGTAAAGCTGTTTTTTAAAACCATGTTTCGCTACTCCCAATGTACTTCGTTATTAGCCGATAAATGCTTTAAAATTTTATCATAATATTTTTTGTTACTCACTACTTGGTTTGCCCAATCACGCGCTTTCTTTATCAGTTCGTGATCACTCAAATTCGCTAATTTTAAATCCAGCTGCCCACTTTGTTCAATGCCATAAACCTCACCCGGGCCACGTTTTGATAAATCATACTCAGCTAATTTAAACCCATCCAAATTTTTCTCAAAAAAACTCAACCGGTCAATTACACTAATACTGGTATTGTCTGTAAATACCAAACAATATGACTGATGAATACTTCTACCAACTCGTCCACGGAATTGATGCGATTGTGCCAAACCAAAACGTTCGGCATTTTCTATCATCATCACACTCGCATTGGGAATGTCAACCCCAACCTCAATTACTGCAGTCGAAACCAAAATGTCTATCTCCCTATTTTTAAATTTTTTCATTATTTCTTCTTTTTCTTTACCTAACATTTTCCCGTGCAAATAACCAACGCGTAAATCTGAAAAAATTTGTTTGCTTAATCTTTCATATTCTGACAAAACACTCTTCTTTTCACTCCCTAAATTTTTGTCTTCAATCAACGGACACACCACAAATGCCTGGCGACCATTTTTAATTTGCGCACGAATAAAATCATATGCTTTAACACGATTTATCGGTTCAACTAAACGAGTAATAATTGGCTTCCGACCAACTGGTAATTCATTAATAATAGAAAGGTCTAAATCACCATAAATTGTTAGAGCAAACGAACGTGGAATGGGAGTGGCAGTCATACTTAAAAAATGCGGACGCAAAGTAGTAACGGTTTTTTCTTTCAATGCTTTGCGCTGCTCCACCCCAAAACGATGTTGCTCGTCTACTACTACTAGTCCTAACTTTTTGAAATTAACTTTTTCACCAAGCAAAGCGTGTGTACCTAATATTAAATTAATTTCCCCGGTTTTTATTTTTTCAATTAATTCTTTTTTCCGCGTAGAAAAAGATTCTGACTTAGTTGAAAAATTTTTTGTCATCTCTGCCTGACTACGGGTTAAAAGGCCAATATTTATCCTCTCATTTACCAACAACTGTTTCAATGAATAAAAATGCTGGCTGGCCAAAATCTCGGTTGGCGCCATTATCACCGCCTGTAAACCGTTTAAAATCGTATTATAGCTTGCCAACGCAGCAACTACTGTTTTACCAGAACCAACATCGCCAGAAAGCATCCGATTCATTGGAAAATTTTTCTCTAGATCACGCAAAATCTCCCACGCCGATACCTTTTGAGTTTTGGTCAAAACAAACGGCAAACCCGCAACAAAATTTTTAATTTCTTTTTCTTGAAATTTTATTATTGGCGCCTTTTCGTTCTCACGCTTTTTTCGTTCTAAACTCGAGTGCAGCTGTAATGAAAAGAGTTCATCAAATTTCAAACGACGCACACATTCGGCCAAATGATTTTCATCAACTGGAAAATGTAAGCCCTTAATCGCGCCAACGATTGGCACCAAATCCTCACTTTCCAAAATTTCTTCTGGCAGCCAATCAACAATTTTATCCGCTAATGGTAAAACCTGACTGATCAAAAAACGTAACTGCTTTTCAGTTATCCCAGCGGTCAAAGGATATACTGGTATCAAACGCGCCGTATGGGTACTTTCTGTTTTTAAAATTTTTTCATACACCGGGCTCACCAACTGCGCCCCCAACATATCACTCGAGACTTTGCCTGATAACCAAACATCGTCACCAATTTTCAATGTTCGTGTTAAAAATGGCTGATTAAACCAGACAACCCGCAATGATCCGGTATCATCATCTACCAGTGCCTCGGTGATAATCTTTCGAGTTTTGAAGCTACGACGGTTGGCAATTAAATTTATTCGCGCCCTAACTGTCACTGTTTCGTCTGATTTTAAATCTTTAATTAATACCACTTGCCGGAAATCATCATAACGAAAAGGAAAATAATACAAAAGATCTTTGGCATTTTTAATACCTAAATATTCCAACCTTTTTGCGACTGTTTTGCCAACACGATTTAATTGTGTAATCGAAGTATTCAACTCCATATGCCTTGATTCTACCACAAAAATACTAATTAAAAAACCACCCGCAAAGGATGGTTTAAAAAATTAATTTGTGGGCCGCATGGCATCTGGAGAGATCGAGCCAGCCAAATCATTAATTAACTCGGTTATATCCGACATATCAATTCTTTCACTCCCCCGGCCTTGCTCACGATTAATCTCGGCAACAGTTAAACGTTCCCCGATCATTCTATCTACATTATCCCACTCTTCCACATGCCCCATAAACACACCACTTTCGCCATCTATAACACACTCCCTAATTTTACTTTGCAACCCATTCCAAAATCCTGCTAAATATTCTTTTTGCTTAGCTGGGTCACTTGGCACGTCTGATATACCAACAAATCGATCGCCTGACTGTAAAATTTTTATCATTTCATTTTTTCCTGCCCGCTTACCTTCTTCTCTATAATCACGTTGCGCTTCTCTGGAAGAAACTCGATCAACCCGTTGGTCCATCGGAGACACAGGCGGCCTTGATCTGTTTTCACTAGAAAAAAATGCCATAAGAAAAAATTAAATTGTGCGCCCGCAAGGAGTCGAACCTTGATTTTCGGCTTCGCAGGCCAATGTCCTATCCATTGAACGACGAGCGCTTAAAAAAATTAACCCCGCTTCATCAACCGACTTTAATCAGTTAGATAAAGTGGGGTTAATTAATAATTACAATTTAAATAAACGACTAATACGATCACTTAGTGGCTCCTCTTCTTGTACCAGATCTTCTTCAATAAACTGATTTAAATGATCACGAATCGGCCGAGGATCGTTATCCAATAAAGGAACTTGCAAACGATGTTTAATAAATCCGTCTAAACCAAAATATAAATTCTTTATTGTCGGTGGGTTATAAATCATCCAAAAATTTGTCAACTCACTATAACGATAATACTTCTTGCCAATTACTACACCAGTTTCAGTAATTACCACAGGCACATCCATTGGCTCAACCATGTCGTGCATAAACATAATTATCGCAAAAAGTACCAAGACCAGAGCAAACAGATAATTTCCGGAAATTAATGCATATGACACCAAAGCCACACCAACAATACCTGTTAAAATATACCATCGACGATCACGTTCGTGTTGTTCATATTCTTTAACAGTCCATTCGAACACAACGTCACCAATATCTACCTCGTTTTTAACAATATCTTGTGGCATATTTAAATGATTAGCATGGTGGACAATACAGGACTCGAACCTGTGACCTCTTGAATGTGAATCAAGCGCTCTAACCAGCTGAGCTAATTGTCCTAGTATTAGTCAAGCGAGTGAGATGAACAGGTCCTTTGACCTATATTTTATCAGATTATTACCACTAAAGACAAGAGCAGTGTAGCATAATATGTAAAAAAAATCAAGATTATACATGATTTGAACCATTTTCCTTTATATGATATAATCCAAATGTTATGGATCCTGAAAATCACATCAATTTCTTGAAACCGCAACCAATCGGCTCCGAACCGATACAACGCCGCCCCAAAAAGGCCTGGCTGTTTTTTATATTCATCTTAATTGCCTGTTTTTTTGTTGGATATCTAGTCCGCCAATACAATCTAAACACCTGGCCACAAGAAGCTAATGGCTATGACCCAATAACCCTAAAACCAAAGAAAAACGGCCTATTTAAGTCGGTCAAAAACTTTGTTTTCCATTCAAATAACCTGCTTGCCGGGCAAAGCGATGATCGTGTAAATATCCTGCTTTTAGGCATGGGTGGCCCGGGCCATGATGGACCATATCTCACCGACACCAACATTATTCTTAGTATTCAACCAAGTACCAGGGAAATATCGATGATTTCTGTACCACGCGATTTAGGGGTAGAAATCAACAACGAAATTCGTAAAATTAATTATGCCGATGCCTATGGTGAGGCCAACAGCCCTGGAAGTGGCGGTGAATATGCACGTCAAATCTTTGAAAAAACTTTCAAAATTAGTATCCCCTACTATGTTCGTGTTGATTTTAAGGCTTTTGAAGAATTAATTAATGAAGTTGGCGGGGTGAATGTTGAAGTTGTTCGAGCATTTACTGATTCGCAATTCCCTGGCCCAAATCATTCATACCAAACCATTAGTTTTACACCAGGTAACGCCGCTATGAACGGAGAACGCGCCTTGCAATACGCGCGTAGTCGACACGGAGACAATGGTGAAGGCTCGGATTTTGCTCGCGCTCGCCGACAACAACAAATTCTAACTGCGCTAAAAGAAAAATTACTATCTTTTGGCACTTACACCAACCCAATTAGAGTACAAAATATTTTACAAACTCTATCTGAGCATATCACCACTAATCTTGATTTTGGTCAGTTAATGTATTTAGCGAATCTAGGGCGAGAAGCAAATAGCGGTATAAAAATGTTGGTATTAGATAATGGTAATAATGGATTTTTAAATTCTACTATTGCCCCATCAGGCGCTTTTATTTTATTGCCACGCACAGGTAATTTTGACAACATTAATCAAGCGATAAAAAACGTGTTTAACAACGAGGCTGTTCCGGCTGTCGCACCTGCTTCAACCGAAAATCAATCGATCTTTCCGACTGCTAAAATTGAAATCCAAAACGGTACCTGGATACCAGGCTTAGCAGCTTTGGTACAAAAAAAATTACAAGACAAAGGCTTTACTGTACTTGAACCGACCAACAGCGCCAAGCGACCATGGGACAAAACTTTTATATACATAATCAACAAAAATCTATCTCCGGAAATTAAAAATGCAATTGCGACCGAGCTAAATGCTGAAATCAAAACTGGTTTACCGAGCTGGTTACCGCTTAGCACAACCACTTCCGAAAATACCAATATGGGGTATAATAAAGAAGCTGATGCAATTATTGTTTTAGGCACTGATACCAAGCAGTAAATTTATATCTCAAAATATGGCTACTCCTGCAAAAATCATTGAAACTACCCTACCAACGATTGCCATTGTTGGTCGAGTTAATGTTGGAAAATCAACTCTTTTCAACCATTTAGTTGCCAGCCGACAGGCAATCGTCTCTGACATACCTGGCACCACTCGCACCCGCAATATTGGCATTTCTACTTGGCGCGGTAAACAATTTCGTGTGATTGATACTGGCGGCCTTACTTTTACCGATGATATTCCTCTAGAAAAAGAAATAATCCATCAAACTGAGATTGCTTTAAAAGAAGCAGACGTCCTTATTTTTGTAGCAGATATAAAATCAGGGATACTTCCCCAAGAAAAAGAACTGGCAAAAAAAATTCAAAAATACAAACGTCCGATAATTTTTGTTGCCAACAAAGCCGACAACATGACACTGCGTTTAAACGCACACGAAGCTGAATGGAAAAAATTAGGATTAGGCGAACCCTTACCAATTTCTGCGCAAAATGGCTCTGGTCTTGGTGATTTATTAGAATTAGTATTTTCATATTTAAATAAGGGCGCTAAAAGACCAAAAGTAGAAAAAACAATTAACGCCCTAAAGGTTGCGCTTATTGGCAAACCAAATGTTGGCAAATCGTCCTTGTTTAATAAATTAATCGGTGAAGAACGTGTAATCGTTAGCCCTATCGCCCACACAACTCGCGAACCACATGATACTTTGGTTGAGATTAATGGACAAAAAATAATTTTTGTTGACACTGCCGGCATTAGACGCAAGACCAAAGTTAATGGCGAATTAGAACAAATTGGCATTGGTAAAAGTTTAGAAATGGTTAAAAAAGCTGACGTAGTTTTGTTTTTGCTCGATGCCACTGAACCAATCACTGACCAAGACCAACAATTAGGCGGCTTACTGCGCGAACATGCTAAAAGCGCAATCATCGTGGTCAATAAATGGGACGAAGCCGAAGAAAACGATGACGCCTTTCGCAACGAAGTAAAACGAATGATATACAGCAGCTTCCCTCACCTGGACTACGCTCCGATCGTTTTTGTTAGCGCCAAAGACGGCTATCGTGTACACCAAATATTTCCTTTAATCACCCAAGCGTCACAGACCAGACAAAAAGAAATTTCCGAAGAGGAGCTTGAGGTGTTCTACAAAAGAATAGTTAAACAAAAATTACCAGCCAAAGGACGTGGAACACGCCACCCAACAATATTAGGATTGAAACAGATAAATACTGCTCCACCAATTTTTGAGATGTTTGTCAAAAATAAAACTTCGCTACATTTTTCTTATGTTCATTTTGTAGCAAATCGTTTGCGCGAGCAATTTGGATTCTTCGCTGCGCCAATTATCATCAAACTAACAAAAATGAAACGTTAAAATATGCGACTTGTCATTGGCCTTGGCAATCCAGGAAAAGAATACGAATCAACCCGACACAACGCCGGTTTTATGGCGCTGGATTATTGGTCTAAAAAAATGGGCTGGCCCGAATTCAAAGAAGAAAAGAAATTTTCTGGATTTGTTACAATCGGGAAAATCGGTCGCGAAAAAATTATTTTGGCCAAACCAACTACCTACATGAACGATTCTGGAATCTGCGCACGAGCATTAATGGATTTCTACAAATTAAAACCAGAACAAATTATTGTTATTCAAGACGACAAAGATATTGTAATTGGAAAAACAAAAGTTCAAACCAGCCGTGGTGATGCCGGGCATAACGGTATTAAATCATTAGTACAACATTTAGGCACGAACACTTTCACCCGTATCCGGATTGGTGTTGCACCAACTGACCCTAAAAAAATAGGAGTAACCAGCCATTTTGTCTTGCATAATTTTAACGCTGAAGAACTCAAAACTCTAAAAGAAGTTTTTCAAAACACCGTCATGGATTTAGAAAAAATCATTCATTTCTAAATGATCGATCACATTTGGCTTGCTCATTTTCCCAAAATTACTTATGCGCGTCACAAAAAAATGGCAGCGCTTTTTTTAAATTCCACTCATTTGACTGAGATCGAATTGGACGATTTATGCTCAATTGGCATTGAACCAGAGATCGCTCATGAGTTGATTGTCTGGCGAGAAAAAAATCCTTGGGAAAAAATTAAACAAAATCTAGACGACACCGAAACAGTGGCAATATCAATTAATGATTCACAGTATCCAAAATTATTAAAACAAATAACCGACCCTCCCTGGGCAATATTCACCCGAGGTAAATTACCGAACGACACGAACCAAATGGCCGTAGGTGTAGTTGGCACCAGACGACACTCATTATATGGTAAAGAATCTTGTATCCGACTAAGCGAAGGAATCGCAAAAAGAAACATCACAGTTGTCAGTGGGCTGGCCCTGGGGATCGACAGTTTCGCACATGAATCAGCGATAAAACAGAACGGCATAACAATCGCTGTTTTAGGCGCCGGTGTTGATCGACACGCTATTTACCCTCGTAGTCACGAAAGTTTAGCGGAAAAAATAATCAAGACTGGTGGCGCATTAATATCAGAATATCCGCCCGGAACCGAACCAACCAAATTTTCTTTTCCGGCACGCAATCGTATAATCGCCGGCCTTACTCAGGGTACACTAGTGATTGAAGCTCCGGTTCAATCTGGTGCTCTAATTACTGCCAGACGAGCACTAGATTACAATCGCGAAGTAATGGCTGTCCCCCACCCAATAAATTCAATTAGCGGCGCTGGTGGAAACGATTTGATAAAAAAAGGTGCAGCGCTAATAACATCAACCGACGACATCTGCGATATTCTTAGTTGGCAAAGCGTTGGCCCAAAACAACCGAAGCTTATACCCGATATTAATTTAGCTGATAATGAAATCCTAGGATATTTTTCTGAAGAGCCAAACCAGCTAGAAAACATTATCCAAAAAAGTGGTCTGCCAAGCGAAAAAATTCTATCAACATTGACTATGCTAGAAATGCAAGGTAATATAAAAAACCTAGGCGGGGGTTACTATATAAAAAATTAATATGATCTAATAAATAAAAAGCACTAATAATCTACTCAATTAAATTAATTACTATGAAAAATAAAAAAATTATTTTTACTATCATTTTAGCAATTGTCGGCATCATATTAATGCAGATTCCTTTTACAAAAATAATCGGATCAAGCCTCAAATTTTCACTATTTGATTTCTACGGACCAATTGTCGGCAGTTTTATTGGCTCCATTTTTGGCCTACTCACGATAATTATCATGCAGTTGATTAACTGGGCAATACATGGATTTAATCTAGATATTAGTACAATAATGCGTTTTTTTCCAATGCTATTTGCCACTCTGTACTTTACCAAAAAATCCCGTTTCGTATTAATTGCGCCAACTCTGGCTATGATCGCTTTTTGGTTGCACCCTGCAGGAAGAGGTGCCTGGTATTATGCTCTTTATTGGTTAATCCCTCTGATAACTTATTTTTGGCATGATAAATACACTATTTTGCGTGCACTTGGTACCACTTTTACCGCTCACGCTGTTGGTAGTGTGCTCTTTTTGTACGCTCTTAACTTACCGACCAGCGTCTGGACTGGATTAATGCCGATCGTATGGAAAGAACGTGGTCTAATGGCCATTGGAATCACCGTCACTTTCTGGGCAGCCAGCTGGTTACTTAAAACACTCTCCAAAAAAATTGTTTGGTTGCAAATTTTTGTGCCTGTAAAACATCACTCCTAAATATAATATGAATTTCCAAGAGGCTTACGATTATTTAATTTCATTCAATAATCTACCTCGCCGAGAATACATGAACAACCCTCGGCATAATGGCGTCTACCTCAAAAGACTGCAATTTTTTTTGGACATCCTCGGTAATCCAGAAAAAAAGATCACCCACTACATCCATGTTACTGGCACCAGTGGTAAAGGATCAACTGTCGCCTATCTACACTCAATCCTACAGGCTAGCGGCCACAAAGTTGGTTCCACCTATTCGCCCCACCCTACCTATATCACCGAACGTTGGAAAATCGGAAATCGCTACATGACAAAAAATGAATTTGCTGAACTGATTAGTTTCATCAAGCCGAAATTAGATTATTACTTGAGCAAAACTCCATACGACATGCTTTCGTTTTTTGAAATAACTGAAGCAATCGGTATTTTGTTTTTTGTAAAAAATCAAGTAAAGTGGGCGGTGATGGAAGTGGCTTGCGGTGGACGCTTTGATGCCAGTAATATTATCCCTCACAAAGACGCTGCTGTAATCACTAATATTGGTTTAGACCATGTTGGCATAATCGGGAATAATAAAAAAGAAATCGCTTACGAAAAAGCTGGGATAATAAAAAATTGTCCGGTTTTTACTACTGAAAAAGACAAACGCATTAGAGCTGTTTTTGAGCGTGAAGCAAAAAAAACTAAAAGCAAAATCTATGACCTGCACGCTGAAAAATTCCAGATCATCTCAGTTCGTTTTCAGCAAACAGAGTTTATTTACAAAGGAAACAAATATACCTTACCGATGTTTGGCGCGCACCAAATCAAAAATGCTATTTTGTGCATCGAAGTAATGCGTCATTTAAAAATTAAAGAACCAATAATCGCGCATGGCTTAAAAAACGCCATTCAACCACTGCGTCTTGAGGTAGTTAAAAACAAACCTTTAACAATTTTAGACGGCGCACACAATCCTGATAAGATAGACTCTACTGTTAAAGCTATCCAAAGTTTAAATTTAAAATCCAAACTACATCTAATTGTCGGCTTTTCTCATGACAAAAATATAAAACAAATAATTAGATCACTGGCAAAATTAAAGCCTGCAACAATATACTGTACCAGAAACACGATTAATCCATTTCGAAAAGTGGCTAGCCCTCAAGAAATCCGACAGATATTCAAAACACAATTACCCAACACAAAGAACATCTATATATACCTAGACCCAATCGAAGCTTGGAACAAGGCCAACAAAACAGCCGGGAAAAACGACTTAATATTGGTCACTGGTTCCATCTTTTTAAGCGGCGAGATTAGAGGGCTAATTTGACACTTCGTTAAAATTTAGCTAGTATTAAGCGGTAAAAGCCTTAATTTTAGGCAAAAATAGCCAAAAATCAACCAAATATGTCTACTCTTGTCATTGTTGAGTCACCCGCAAAAGCTAAAACCATTAGCAAGTTTTTGGGTAAAAAATTCAATGTAAAATCCTCTTTTGGGCATGTACGCGATTTACCAAAAAGCAAGATGGGGGTTGACGTTGATAATAACTTTGAGCCACATTATATTGTCAGTCGCGACAAAACTAAAATAGCAAAAGAGTTGAAAGACGCTGCGGAAAAATCCGATGCAATCCTGTTCGCAAGCGACGAGGACCGTGAAGGAGAGGCGATCTCTTGGCATTTAGCACAAATCCTGAAAATTCCCGAAGACAAAGCTCAGCGTATAACTTTCCACGAAATCACTCAAGAAGCAATAACTGAATCTCTAACACATCCTCGGGGAATTGATTTAAAAATGGTAGACGCTCAGCAAGCACGCCGAATTTTGGATCGCTTGGTCGGCTACGAGCTATCCCCTTTCTTGTGGCGCAAAGTGGCCAAGGGTCTATCAGCCGGTCGTGTGCAGTCAGTTGCCGTCCGATTAGTAATTGAACGTGAACGAGAAATCCAAAATTTTAAACCAGAAGAATACTGGACAATCGAAGGAATATTTTCTCCCGAGAACAGGCTAACCGAAACATTCTTGGGGAAAATCCACTCTTGGCAAGGAAAAAAATTGGATAAATTGGATATAAAAAACAAAGAAGAGGTTGAGGAAATTTTAAAAAATTTAGAAAACGCTAAATATTTTGTTGCAAATGTTGAAGACAAAAAAGTAAAACGCAACCCCCTACCACCATTTACTACTTCAACCCTACAACAAGAAGCCAATAATCGATTAGGCTTTTCTGCCAAACAAACAATGCGTTTGGCGCAACAACTATACGAAGGTGTGGAAGTCGGCGCCGAAGGATCAGTTGGTCTTATCACCTACATGCGTACTGATGCCGTCAACTTATCAGATAAATTCATTAATGATGCCAACACTGTTATCAATGAAGAGTTCGGCAAAAAATATCAGGCTGACACAATTCGAAGATTTAAAAACAAAAACAAAAATGCCCAGGAAGCGCACGAAGCAATCCGACCGACCGAAGTAAGACGCACCCCTGATGTGGTAAAACCGTTCTTGGATAAAAACCAATTTCGTTTATATGAATTAATCTGGCAAAGAGCAGTCGCCACTCAGATGAGTGCCGCTGAATTATCAGCTACCGCTATTGATATTGATACTGATAAAAACTGCCAATTTCGTGCTACCGGACAGGTGTTGGTGTTTGACGGATTTTTAAAATTATACCCAGATAAAGCCAAAGAAAACATCCTACCACAAGTCAAAGTCGCCGAAGCTTTAAACTGCCAAAAATTAACGCCAGAGCAACACTCTACTGAACCACCAGCACGCTATTCTGACGCCACTTTGGTCAAAGCGCTAGAAGAACACGGTATTGGCCGACCTTCTACATATGCACCAACAATCGGTACAATTGAAGACCGCGGTTATATTGAGCGTGATGAAAAGAAACGCCTCAAGCCAAAAGATATCGCGTTTTTAGTAAATGATCTTTTGGTTGAACATTTTCCAAAAATTGTTGACCTGGAATTTACTGCCCAGATGGAAGAAAATCTTGATGCTATTGCTCGTGGAGAAAAAAAATGGCAACCGGTAATCGCCGAATTTTATCATCCTTTCAAAGAAAATTTAACTACCAAAGATAAAGAATTAAACAAAAAAGATATCACCGAAGAAACTACCGACGAAATTTGCGATAAATGCGGTAAACCAATGATTATCAAAACTGGACGTTACGGAAAATTCATGGCCTGTAGTGGATATCCAGAATGCAAAAATACCAAAAAAATAGCTGGCGATGAGAGTAGTTTTGAACAACCGGCAATAGCCGAACCAACCGGTGAAAAATGTGAAAAATGCGGATCAGACATGGTAAAACGCGTTGGCAAATATGGACCGTTCTTTGCTTGCTCAGCTTATCCTAAATGCAAAAACATCAAAGGCATTGAAGTAAAAATAAATGTAAAATGTCCGGCTTGCAAAGAGGGAGATATTACTGAAAGACGCAGTAAGCGCGGTAAAATATTTTACTCTTGCAACCGTTATCCAAAATGTGATTTCGCCTTATGGGACAAGCCAACCGGTGAAAAATGCCCGACCTGTAAAGAAGGCCTGCTAGTCTGGGGAGCAAAAGGAAAAATTAAATGCAGCCAAAAAGACTGCGGCTACGAAAAAGAAAACTAAGACAAAAATATCCCGTTAATCGGGATATTTTTATTGTGGGTGGCAGACTCGGTAACCCTAATGCCAAAGGTGATGCAAAGGCCCAGTCGCTACCCACATCTAAATCCTAACAAATAACCAGGTTTTCAGCAAGGTTGCTTTTTTGTATCAGGATGGTTATAATAAGAAAATATGGATACAAAAATAATGATCCCAAAAAAGACAACTATTGGCGAACTAATTAAATTAGTCCGCTCTTATTGTACTCCAAACGAAGCTGAAATGGTCCAATTAGCATATGATTTTGCCGCCGAAGCACACCAAGGCCAAACACGACGTTCTGGTGAAGAATATATTATCCACCCCCTCATTACTGCTCACATTCTGGCTCAAATGCAAATTGAAAAAAATATAATAATCGCTGCAATTCTACACGATGTTCCAGAAGATACTGAGGTGACATTAGAAGAAATTGAAAAAAACTTTGGAGCAGATGTAGCCAACATGATAAGCGGCATCACCAAATTAGGAAAAATAAAATACCGCGGTGTTGAACGATATATTGAAAATCTAAGAAAAATGTTCGTGGCCATGGCCGAAGATGTCCGAGTAATGATCATAAAATTTGCTGATCGCATCCATAACCTTGATACCCTCGATGCTCTGCCAGAAAAAAAACGCTTTCGCGTTGCCTTAGAAAGTTTGGAAATCTACGCCCCTATTGCCCACCGATTAGGCATGGGGGAATTTAAAGGACTTTTGGAAGACTTGTCCTTTCCTTATGTATACCCAAAGGAATATACAAAAGTAAAAGAAATTAGAGATAAAATATTAGCTGAAAAAAGCGAGTACTTAGAAAAAGTAATCGACATTTTCCAAAAAGAATTAGGCAAATTAAAAATAAAATATCTAAGTATTCGTGGAAGAGAAAAACAAATCTACAGCCTATATCAAAAATTATTAAGAAAAAACTGGGAGATAACTAATATACACGATGTCATTGCCGCCCGTATAATTGTTGACGATGTTGGTGATTGTTATGCTACACTTGGAGTCGTACATAAACTCTGGGCACCACTAAAAGGAAGAATAAAAGATTATATCGCCCAACCAAAGCCAAATGGTTATCAGTCATTACATACTACTGTATTTTGTGAAAACGGCAACATTGTTGAATTCCAAATAAGAACCCATACCATGCACGAAGAAGCAGAATACGGCATCGCTGCTCATTGGCATTATGATGAAAAAGGATCGCGAATTCCCAAAAAAGATGTGCAATGGGCCAAAGAATTAGCGAATATTCAAAAAGAGATTCTTAACAATATAAAAGATCTAGAAGAGATGAAGGTTGACTTCTTTAGAAGTCATATATTTGCCTTTACTCCTCAAGGAGATGTCATTGACCTACCCGAAGACGCCACGGCAATTGATTTCGCCTATCATATTCATACTGAAATTGGAAATAAATGCAACGGCGCAAAAATTAACGACCAAATGGTCAGTTTAGACGCCCCAATCAAAAGCGGAGATGTGGTAGAAATTATTATCGACAAAAACCGAAAAGGTCCGAGCCCAGATTGGCTAAAATTTGTAAAAACTAACTTGGCGCGAACACACATAAAAAACTCTCTCACTACTAGCCATAAATTCTGGCTAAAAAACATTCTTAGCAAAAAAAATACCTCGGACTAACCGAGGTATTTAGTTTAAAATTATTCAGTTAATTTATCTACCAACCCATTCAATTCTTCGGCAGAATAATAATCCAAAACAATCGTGCCGCGATTACCTTTTCGAGTAATTGTTACCTTGGTACCCAGCTTCTCCCTCAACTTATTCTCTAAATAAAGTAAATTTGGATCACGACGAACTGCCCCCATAATTCCACTAGCTTTTTTTTGTGCCACATTACGTTCTAATTCACGAACAGTAATTTTTTGGCCTAAGAGTGAGGCAAGCAGATTAAGACGCTCAGATTCACTTTCTAAGGATAGAATCGCCCTTGCCTGACCAGAATTAATTTTTTCTTCAATCAAAGCTGTCTGAACAGCTGGTGGCAAATCCAACAAACGAACAGTGTTGGCAATAGCTGAGCGGCTCTTCCCCATTTTATCAGCGACCTCTTGCTGGCTTAAATTAAACTCATCCATTAAGCGCTTGTAAGCAAAGGCCTCTTCAATTGAATTAAGGTTTGAACGTTGAATATTCTCAATCAACGAAATCTCCAATTTGTCTCGCTCTGGCAGTTGTTTCACAATCGCTGGCACAGTTGGCAAACCTGCAATTTGGGAGGCACGAAAACGACGCTCTCCAGCAATCAACTCATAACCACCGTCTTTTTTCTCACCAACAATTAACGGTTGTAAAACGCCATATTGCTTAATACTGCTCGCCAACTCTTCCAACTCCTCTGGAGCAAAATGTTTGCGCGGTTGATTTGGATTAGGAAAAATTTTAGTGATTGGTATAAACCACACTTGTCCTTCAGAATATTTTTCATTATTATTTGCTGGAGCATTTTTGCTTGTAGAAGTAATCAAAGCCCCCAACCCTCTTCCTAAGGCCATAGATAAAAATTTAATTCTCAAAAAAATCTAATAATT
>Ga0172367_10002416_pt1 | contig 25602 bp, 28 predicted proteins | sample Lak10m_FD_114542 | JGI IMG/M metagenome (GOLD analysis project Ga0172367, IMG submission 114542) | Freshwater microbial communities from Kabuno Bay, South-Kivu, Congo - kab_022012_10m | ecosystem: Environmental > Aquatic > Freshwater > Lake | place: Democratic Republic of the Congo: South-Kivu...
GAGGAAATTTGATGATTGCTTTAACGAAGGTTTGTGATGATGCGAAGGAGATTGAATATCCGTTTAGATGTTGTCAAATGATTATGAGGAAACAAGTTCAAGCGAATTTGGAAGAGGTTGGATATGTTGAAAAGACGAAAAGGAATGAAGGAGGATTTGGTTCTACATAATCCATTCATTTAAATAAAAATCGTTTCTCTCTGGAATGATAATCTTCTTATCTTTTTTTCCTAGATATGCCATCCAAAAGGAATAATTATTTTTATCAATTATCATATTCTTAAATTGTGATAATAGGACGAAATTAGTGAAACGATGTTCTGGAACATTTGCTAAAAAGATGACATTTGATTTTGGAATAAAATTCATATTCGTTTGTATCCAATCTATATCATCACATAAAACAATTATTTTAAAATTATTGAAATGTTTATAATATGCCTTTTCATAATAATAAGGAATATATAAATCTTTTTTGATATTCATACAAACATAATTATCAATTTCATAATCTCCAAAATAATTCATTATATTTGTTAATTTATTATGGATGAAGGTTTTATAGATACTATTATTGATGATGAGAATTGATAATAATTCTCTTACTTGGTTGCTTATATATTTATGAGAATAATTATTATTAAAAACGAGATTGAGATTATCATCAGGCGAATAATTATTCAAATAATAATCTTTAAAATTCATTTTTTCATAATCATCAGTAGATAATGATTTATATCTAAAATATTTGATGAAGATATTTATGATATTTGTATAACCACCTTCTATAAATGCTAATTGTCTATTAAGAGTTAAGGCGAAGGTTAAAGAAATACCGATTTTGAATAATTCGCTTCCAATATCATCAAAATTAACATCATTTGAATTGAAAGTGATGAATTTTTCGGTCATTTATTTAAAATAGATTTTATTTTTTTAAATGGAGATTTGAATAATAATTTTCATAATTATTGAAATTAAATTTATGATAGGAATAATCATAACTTTCATAATTATTAATATTAGAGACAAATTTGATGGTTTTTTGAATGGAATTATATTTAATCCTTTTAAGAGGTTTATGGTTATTTAAATAGGTCATATGAATAAATTTGGATAATTTGAGATTTTTGAGGATTAAATAAATCTTGATGATTAGATTGATATTTTCCATATTTCCACCAATCATATAAATCTTAATATTTTCAAATCTATATTCTTCATAAACATCAATTAAAATATCATATAAACAATCAATATTCGTATTCACATCAATTAAACCGATAAAAGATTTATTCAAACTTTCATTAATGATTAAGAGACAGATATTAAAATTGATAATATCAGTAATGATAATTTTATCATTTTTAAAAATGGAGAATTCACGATTATTTATATATCTATCAAAATATCTATATTTGAATGAATAAGAATAAGAATTATTGATTGTTTTTTTTGAGTTTGAATAAATAGATGATGATTAGATAATAATAAATCTTTTTAATAATAATATTGTCATAATTATTCAAAAAATCCAAAAGGAATATTAGATTTATTTGGGAACTTATCTTATAAATTAAATAATTTTTATTATAATAAAGATTGAAATTGTTGATGATTATTTCATTATTATTTACGAAGAATTCTATGTTTTCATCTTCATAAATCTCATTAATATTTAATTCATAATTAAGAGGTATTAAATAATTCATAATTTATATTTTTTATAAATAATGTTTAGATAATTATGAATGATTATTGTTCCGTCGTAAATATCATTCCACTATATTTAGGAACTTGTTGGTTTAATGCTATTCTTATGTCTTGTTTATATAGCGATGGTGCTTCACGAATTTTTAGAGAAATAATTTTAAGTGATGATTGGGAGAATTCTGGAAATCCTTTAAAAATTGCTTTGTTTAATATTATTTCATATATAAATAGAATTAAATTATTTCCAGAATTACGAGAAGAACAATCAATATTATTTCAAGATTATTTAAATAGAATAAGACCAGAACAATTATTATTTAAATTAATGGAATATGATGATAAACTGAAAGATAAATTTATTAAACAAAAAGGATTAGAATATTATATTTCATATTTACCTTTATTTTTAGATATATTAAAAATTCCATATTTATCTGTTTTTATTGATAGTTATGGAAATATAAAAACTTTCAAAAAAATTGATGAAGAATTTAAAATTATTATTTTTCATATAGAATATATTCCTTTTTATGAAGATACTTATATTGATTATGATGATAATATTAATACATTATTAGAAGGATTTAAATTAGATAGTATTTTATTAGATGATTTTTTAAATTTAGGACACGCTATTACAGGAATAACTTGTGGAGGTGAAAGATATGTTTATAATGGTTGGATGCGAAAAGATGAAAGTTCTAGATTTTGTAATTTAATACCTTTTGATTGGTATTTAAAAAAAGAATTTTGTTTAAATAGGAAAGATTGTAGTTTAGATGATATTAAAGAAACGGATTTTTGTTTTTCTTTTAAAAAAGGAGGAAGATTATTTATTTATGTTAAACAAGAAGAGAAAGAAGAGAAATTGAGAACAAAAATTAAAGATTTTCAATTAGATATTAGAAAAATAAAAAAAGATTTTCGTTTAAAAGGTGTTAATTCAATAACTAATATTTCTTTAAAACCTTCAATAACAAAAACTAATATATTTACAAAAGAATTTCTAAAATCATTAGGAGATTTTATTTATAAATTATATATCATATTTCTCAATTTTAAAAATAAAAAAAAATATAAATATAGTAGATTAAATATTATAAATTTTCTTAATGAAGAATTATATGAGGATGATTATAATTATGATTATGATAAATTAACTGATAAAGAATTAATTGAATTATTTATAACGAATGATGATGAAAAAATTCTAAATGATTTATTAGAATTTTTTAAAAATGAAAAAAATAGAATAAGATTTTTAGCATTATTAACAGAAGAAGATTTTAAGTTTCTTAATCAAGGTCATCCATAGGTGGTTCGGTTGGTGGAACCATTCCCTCTGGCATTCCTTGTGGAAACATATTACCTCCTTGAAGTTTCATTAAAAGAGGTTGAACCTTATCCGTAATCTCCTTTTGTTTATTTTTATAAACTTCCGCATCTTCCTTTGGATTTTCTTCAAACCATTTAAGACCTTCATCAATAATCGGGTCAATTTCTCCCTTAACCTCATCAAATAGAGGTGGAGCACCTTCCGCCTTCGTTGAAATACTATTCTTCACTCCATAAAGATAATTCTCTAAATCATTCTTACTCTCAATAACCGCCTTATGTTTCTCATCTTCCTCCTTGAATTTCTCCGCATTTTTCACCATCTCCTCAATCTGTTCCTTTGAAAGTCGTCCCTTATCATTCGTAATCTTGATATTATTCGTCTTTCCTGTGCTTTCTTCTTTTGCTGTTACTTCAAGAATACCATTCACATCAAGAGATAAATCAATCGTAATCTTTGGATGACCTCTTGGCATAGGTGGAATACCGCTTAAATGAAAGGAACCAAGAAGATTATTATCCTTCACAAGTGCTCTTTCACCCTCATAAATCTTAATATCGACCCCAGGTTGATTATCAGCATAAGTTGAGAAAGTTTGTGATTTCTTTGTGGGAATTGTAGTATTCCTTTCAACAATCTTCGTCATAACTCCGCCACTTGTTTCAATTCCTAATGAAAGTGGTGCGACATCGAGAAGAAGAAGTCCAGAAGTTTTATCACTATCACCTTGTCCTGTAAGAATAGCACATTGGATGGCAGCTCCAATTGCTACTGCTTCATCAGGATTTAGACTTTTATTTAGAGGTTTATCATTAAAATATGAACTTAACATTTCTTGGATTTTAGGAATTCTCGTAGTGCCTCCAACAAGAACAATCTCATCAATTTCTCCCTTACTCTTCTTCGCATCACTTAAAACCTTTCCAATAGGTTCCATCGATTTTTGAAAGAAACTATCCGCAAGTTGTTCGAATTTAGCACGACTTAAATTAATCGAATAATCAATTCCATCAATTAGACTTTCAACCTCAATAGTCGTCGTCGTTGATGATGAAAGATTTTTCTTCGCTCTTTCAGCTGCGATATTAAGTCTCTTTAACGCCTTTGGATTTTGTTTAACATCCTTTTTATGTTTCTTCTTAATATCATCACATAGATAATCAACAATAAGATTATCAATATCAGAACCACCAAGATGAGTATCGCCAGCAGTCGCCTTCACCTCGAATATTCCTCCATCAAGAGTTAGGACAGATAAATCGTGAGTTCCACCACCTTCATCAAAGATTAGAATAGTGCTTTCCCCTTCCGTCTTCTTATCAAGACCATAAGCAATCGCAGCTGCCGTAGGTTCATTAATAATTCGAAGACATTCCATTCCACTAATAATACAAGCATCCTTCGTCGCCTGTCTTTGACTATCATTAAAATATGCTGGAACAGTAACTACCGCCTTCTTAACAGGATGACCAAGATATGCTTCTGCTGTTTCTTTAAGACGAGCAAGAACCATCGCTGAAATTTCTTCTGGATATAACTTCTTCTCCTCGCCTTTATAATCAACCTTCACCACAGGTTTATTATTATCATCCCCAGTTAAATCAAAAGACCATAGTTTCTTATCTGCCTGAACTATCGGGTCATCATATTTTCTTCCAATAAGTCGCTTAATATCATAAAGAGTATTCTTGGGATACATCGTTGAAACATTCTTCGAAGCATCTCCAACGAGTTTCTCTTCGTTTGTGAATGAAACATATGAAGGAATGATACGAGAACCTGTTTGATGGTCTGGAATTACTTCCACTCTATCACCAATCCAAACTGCTACACAACTTGTAGTAGTTCCTAAATCAATACCAATTCCAACATTATCTTCCTTTGACATTTCTTTTTTATTTAAATAATTAATGATTTCTTTAAATAAATTTTATTATAATAGATGACGGATTTTTTTGAGAAATTAAGTGATAATGATTTCTTTTCAAATAAATTAACTCATATTTATTTTAATGGAAGAGTTGAAGATAAAACAGTTGATAAATTAATCGAGGATGTTAGAAATGCGAATAAAACAATTGATAATATGAAACCTAAACCTATATTAATTCATATAAATTCAAAAGGAGGTTCTGTATATGATGGAATGCGTTTTTTATCCATTTTTAAAATAAGTTCAGTTCCAATAGCGACAATTATCGATAATTATTCATTTTCATCTGCGACATTTCTATCCATCCATAGTCCATATCGTCTAATGACGAAAAATAGTTTTTGTCTCCTTCATTATTATTCAATAACAGGAATGAATGGTTTTAAAAGAGATAAAATATTTTCCAAGGTGAATGAATTTGAAACTTATTTCAATAATATCTGTCAAATGTATTTAAAAAAGACGAAATTTAAAAAAGAAGAATTGAATGAATTACTTCAACACGATTTATATCTTAATTATAAATATTGTCTCGAAAAAGGAATTGTAGATAGAATAATCGACTTTCAACATCCATCACCAGAATTTAAAGGTGATATTTATGATATTATAAAAGATGAAAAAACATTCAATTTACATCTTCTTCCGTGTTCTAATGATATTAATAATCTCGATTTAATTATCAGGAAAAATAATGAAAATCCTTCTTCAACATATATCATCTATCCAATCCATAATTTATGTAATGAAGAAATTGCTAAAAAGAGTTATATAGAAAAAAAAGATGTTCCTAAACAAGAAGATTATGATTTTGATATATTTCATACTCTTAATTTAACAAACAGAATTAAAGCAATATCAGGAAATAAAATAGCGGTTATTGATGTTCCTATCAGTATTGATAATATTCTTCCGCTTTTATATACAAACAAGATTTATATTTATAATCATTCATTTATCATATGTAATCTCTTATATTTCAAAAATCCAATTATGAATATCCTTATAGATGATATGTTTAAGAATTATAAAACCATCTTTCATCAAATAAAAACAATTCTTAAACAAAAGACAAAGATGTCTATGAAAGATATAGGTGATATTAATAAGAAATATATTATCATAAATCCAAAAGAAGCGGTGAAAATGGGATTATGTAATGAAATCATTTATTCATAATCACTCAAATCATCAATATCACTCATATCACTCATATCATCAATATCACTCAAATCATTTAAATCATCTTTAATATATTTCTTATATTTATCATATAAATTCATTCCAATTTGTAAGATATTTATATGATATTTATCTTCAATCTCGTCATTAATAGACAATAGAAGTAGATATTTATAATAATCATCACCTTTTTTTTTATAATAAATGAGATTGTTTTTCATTTGTTTTGGAAGAAATAAATTAATCAATAATATTATATTCATTATGATATTATTTTGAAATGCTAAAAAATTATAATAGATATTTATAAACATTACTTAATATAATAAAAAATGATTATTTTATATAATTTCACATAAATAAAATGGACGATATTCGAATTTTCATCAAGAACAATTCAAAAGAAGAATATAAATTATCTATCAAATATGAAGAAAATGAAACTATTTATAAATATAAATATCCTTCACATAATCTCCTTTTTAAAGAAGATTTTAATGATAATATCTCTTTGATTATTAACAAGAAAACTTATGATAATTTAACAGATATTCATCTCTTTCTCTTCAATCTCTTTGATTATAAAAACTTTGAATATATCGATTTATATCTTAAAAAAATGATTGAAAAAACCCCAATTCAAATTGAAGATTATTATAATGATAATTATGATGATTTCGCAAATGAATTCATAGCAATTCGTAATCTAATGATAAATGAAAAGTTCTATAAATTAAAATTCGTCCTTAAAGATAATGAATTTCATCTTTATTACAATCTAAATATTTTCAGCGGATTTGATAATATTCTCGAAAAAATAAAAGAAATTATTCGATTAATAATGAATTTAAATCAATCTTCTTAATCTCATTCCTATTATCCCTAAACACCTTCGTTATATAATTATAAGCATCGTTTATTTGATTAAATGATACACCACCAGTAATTAACACACTTCCACTCTCAAATATAGCAATTGTTATTTTTTTACATTTCTTATCTCCATTTCCATCACCTTTTCCAAAACAATTATCACTACATTTACAAATACCATCTTGATATGATTTATCCATATTCCAGAAGAATTCCAATTTAACTCCGTGATACTTTCCAGGCTCAAAGCTACATTTATTATTATAATCATCACTCATTAAAATCCTATGAAGAACCTTCCTCCTTATTACAAATTTATTCGTCATTTCCTTATCAGTATAAGTCTTAAAATCAGTATTTATCATACGAATATGGAAATTATTAAATCCAATTTTCTTCTCAAAATCTTCGGTGCTAGTAATCTCCTTAAAATCTTCATAAATCTTCTTAATAGCTTCTATGACATCTTCCACAATCTTATTTACATCATCCTTATTCTTCACACCTGTTATTTGAATATTCCCATTCTTAAATATCTTCAAATTAGGATAATTATCCGCCTTATATAAGAAGGTTACTTGATTATCAAATGAAGTTTTCTTCACCGTTGTCGGTTTAACCTTCCTCTGTTTCTTTGGATATATTCCCCTCTTATTCTCACCCTCGGGATATTTTGGATAATAAATCCAAATAAATTTACTCTTATCACCTATATCAAACTTCTCATATAATATTCCTAAATGGATAGTTACTCCCAAATCAACATTACAAGTTATAGTGCTTACCTTATAATCAGTAAAATAAATATCATCCATATTTTCCAATTATGAAATTAATCCATTTCTTTAAATCATTTTTTATTTTCGGATAATTTGGATAAATAGGAGGTATTAATAACTTCTGCGGAAGTATTAATGGAAATCATCGGTGGAATATTTAAAACACAGGTCTTTGTTTCGTCTATATGTGCTTTTCTAAAATCATCTATTTTCAAATTTCCTCCAAACATCTCTAATAAATATCTTGAAGGTGCTGGTCGAATTATATTCTTAAATCCATAGCGTTTTCCTAACATCTGTATCCAACTATTCACCTCCCATACCTTATCACTTCCACAATTAACAGAGAAATTATAAGCATTCGCGCAATTTAAGGAACAGAATGAACCGATGATATAAAAGGTGTCATTTATCGTATCATAATTATAAGGCATTCCAAATATAGAATTATCGATGGAATGACAACACCAGAAACAACACGACTTATTTTTAATATTAGGATTATTAATATTATTATTATGATAATATTCATTTTCACAAGAGATATTCTCTGCGTCATTTGTGAAATAACAGATATTTTCATATGGAGTTGGTTCAGTAATTATACAATTCCTATCATTATTTATGATATAATTGATTTTCGATTGACTTATTGGAAGTTGAAGGAATATATCATCACTATCATTTTCAACATCCTTAATCATACTATCAATTATATTCTTCTTATTCGTTTTCTTAATTACTACATCATTAACAATTTTTTTGCGAGGCATATTATATATATTTAAAGGTAGTTCTTTAAATAACTTAAACCATTTGTGATTTTATTAATCAAATCTTTATTTTCATCAACAAATTTCTCTTTTTTTTCAACATTCGCACATACATTCATATTCCTAATATCATTTCTCAAATTATTTATGATATTTGCGAAATATATGACGACTATGATTAATAATCCAAGAACTAAAAATAATGTTAAATCCATTATTTATAAGAAAACAAAAAAATTATATATACTTGATGCCAACTGTTCCTGAATTATATTCAAGAATATTAAAACTTTTGATATAATATCTCAATTCATAATTATATGAATATTCATCTTTTCCTAATTTCCTCATCTTTTCATTTATATATTCATTATCATCCTTATTCACATAAACAACTAAACTCGTTGAAATACAAGAACCATTATAACTTCCTGTGGGGATCCATTTTTCAGGTTGTATAGCAAATGAATAAGTATAAATGCCAGTTTTTGGAATTGATGAATGATGTTGATAAGGTTGAATGAGATTGAAGAAATTTGCGTCCTTTTGTTCTATTCGATTTGTTTTATTGAAATTAATTATAGCAGATGTCATTATTGGTTTAGAACTATTTTCAATAATATCATTTGTATAATTCGTATGATTATTAAAATTCCTATAATCATCTCTTTTCAAAGTCCAAATAATCTCCTTATTATGTGTATTCGCACCATTCAATTCTATAAAAGTCGCCAATTCATTTCCAGCTTTAACATTATAAAAATTGGATATGAAAACTTGTTCTATTAAGATTGATGTTATTGGGTCAATCATCATCAACGCTCTTTCATCATTTTCTAAAAAGATATAATTTGCTTCTACATAGGCATTTAATCTATTCGTCTTTATAAAAGTCCAAATATTAATCAAATCATATGAAAATATTTCATTATAAAATCTGGGACTTACATATAAATCATAACCATCTAAATAAACTTGATAAAGATTTTCAACATCCTCCAATTCTATATTTAAATAAATATCGCTCAATTGTAATTTCAATAATAATAAGGCGAGTGATGTATGTTTTGTGAAATTAAATGAAAGAGGTATTATTAATTCTCTTTCAGCAATAGAAACAACATCTCTATCCTTATCACCGACAGGATAAGAAATATCCGTGAAATAATTATTATTTATTTTTAAAATGGGGACTGGTAAAGTTGGGTCATATAAACTCTTAACATTTCCTGTGATATTATTATAATTATCCTTTTTATCTAATGAAAGTTCATTATTAATTAAGATATATTCTCCTGTGATATTATCAATAATCGTTGCTCCTGCCGTTAAATATGCTCGTTTAATTAATAAAGTTCCAATATTTTTAATCCACCGAAATCTATATTTATCATTTGAATAAATTGCTGGAAGTTTATAAACAAAATATAAATTAGATAATAAATCGGCATATCTATTAATTTTACATTTAAAAATCGTATCCTTCCTATCTAATAAAGGTGTAATCTCAAATTCCAGACGAACACTTTCAAATGAGAAGTTAGTATGCTTTTTATAGGCAAACTTATAAAAACTAATTTCAGGATTGACATTTATATAACTATCAATTTGACCTTTACAAACTAATTGAGTTAAACCACCAACCATTTATTTAATATATAATTATTATTTTAAATAGGTTCAACTGGCATACTTCCTTCGGTATTTGCCATAAGATTATAAGATATTTTACTACCTTGAACGAATTTCATCTTATCAAGTCCAGATAATCGTAGTGAAAGATCTGATGCTTCTTTCTTAAAACCTTTCTTAAATAATTCGAGAATTTCATTATCACTTAACGCATAATTGAAATAAGACATATCCGCCATTTTAACGGGACTATCTTTTTTAATTCCATCGTCTTCTAATTGTGATTTTATTTTACTAATTAAATTATGACTTGCTGGTGATGAAGGAAATGTATTATAAGCTTGTTTGATATTTTCTGTTGGATTTATATATAAATTTCCAATATTATTCTTCATAGCAGTTGAAACACCATTTTCATTATTTAAATTCAATATATCATTATTAAATGTTGAACGGTCAGCAATTAAAGTTGAATTATAATAGATTTTACAATTTGTTCTATTTGTGAATAATTTTTCTTCATTTGAAGGACTTTCTTGAATAACAATTGTAATCATATTCCAAGTTTTATTATACATATCAGTATTAATATTCTTAACACCTAATTTATTAACATTTGTTCCATACATATTATTTTGAACTTCGCTACAATTTAATTTAATAGCAGATGAATTGAAACTATCAGGTGTATTTAAATTATTATATTCGACAACAATCTCTTTTCCATTATTATTAAGCTTAACTAATGGATTTTTAACCAAAAAATATGGATAGGGTTGTTCACTATCACCTTTATCAGTATCACAACTTAAACGATTTTGTTTATATGGAATAAGTTGTTTCACACCTTTATAAAATAAAACAATAAAAGCATCTTTTGTTAAATTAGTTGATTCATCGTTCGCTTTTTCTATTATTTGTCCAATTGATGGTTTTATGTTATAATATAACCAGAAATTATAGGAATATTCGGCACCTCCGTTTTGATTTACAGAAGGATTTATATTAAGATAATAAGGGTCATTTTTATTAATAGTTTCTATTTTAGCTTGTGATTCGATTAATTGATAAATACCTGTGAATATTTTTGTTTCTTTTTTATTCGTTGGGAAGAAACGAACAGATGATAAATATTCTCTATCGAATATAGAATATGCTATAAATCCCATAATTAAAACTAAAAAAATTCCCAATAATATTTGAACTATTATATTCAGCATTATATCTATTTATATATTATAATTTATAAATTGGATTTCTTATTCCATACATTCCTAAACCAATTCTCGCTAATAGATTTCCAATTGGCCCCCAATAATAATCATTATAAACATCGCGTTGATTTAATTCATAATTGAAAGTGGAGATTTTAGAAACTAATCCAGAGAAGCCTGGACCTTCCGTAGAATTTAATTCACCACCTATATTCACAACTCCTCCCATATTAATATTCATCTTCGTTAGAGTTTTTCGTGTTTCCTCTGTATCTCCTAAATATCTATCTTTCTCATTATGAGAAGTTGTGCTGACTAAATCACCATCCACATAAGCATATATATAATTCTTATAAGAATTCGCATTACATACAATTGCAATATGAACCCATCTTTGAAGAGGAACATAAGGAATTACAATTCCATTTCTCATAAATATTTTTAAACTTGTATCGGTTAATGACATATAATTTGTAGGACCAGTCGTTGAACTGTCAGTTCCTAAATCAGCAAAACGAACAAATAATTTATTATCAGTTTTATCTAGGAATATATATGGAGATGCTTTATTAATATCTGTTATAGATGAAGATGCTTGGATATTGAAGACATTTTTATAATTACCAGCAAATCTATTCATATCGTGTAGATAAATCCAGAATGTATATGTGCGTCTTTCACCATTCCCAGTTTTCTTTATTTCAAAATCAAATCGCCGTTTTTCAGTGCAAATTATGGGAATTTTAGTTTCATCTACTACTTGATGGATATTTAAGAATAGTTTAGTAGTTATAAGGACATAGAGGATATATGCTACACCGAGACAAATTACGATTACTATAAAAAGACCTATATAAATACTACTATCACCAGAGAAGGATTTTTTAGAAGATGTTAAACTTGATAGAATTTCACTACTATTATTATCACTTCCACTAAACATATTTTTAAGATTGTCAAATGGACTTGAACTCATTCTATATTTTTCTTATCTATTATTAATAAATAAATTTTCTATTAATAATATTTGAATGATAATTATTGATTTGATTAAAAGGAAAGGATGATTTAAAAACAAATTTATTATTTTTCTTTTGTAATGATAAATAACTCAACATCTTTGTAAAATTATTCTTATTTTTGCTATTTTTCTTCAACGGAAATTCATATAATTCTTTAATAATTGAAATGAATAAATCCAGACTATAATCATAATTCTTATTCATAAATATATCGAAATAGCAGAAATTATAGATGAAGAATTTATAGAATTCATCTTTATCTTTCTTTGTTCCTTTACGATTAGTTGTTAATTCATAAATGAGATTTTCGTGAAAATTTAATGGGATAATCCATTGTTCTTTCAATAATAATAATTTGAGATTGTTTCTATTAAATCCAGAATTATATAAATCACTACTACTAATGAATATATCATTATCATTAAAATTATTTTTATTAACTATCTTAATCGCTTCATTAACATTATAATTACTTTCATTTATAATTCGCAACGCATCACCAAATTCCAAATCATTTTTATAAATCTTCAAGATTTCATAAATATCATATTCACATAATTTCTTAATCTCTATAATCCTACATTTTTTCTTAATCTCACCAATCTTCTTTATGATTTCATTATTAATAATGACGATAATAGGAATATTCTTTAATTTAGAATTATTAATGAAATTATATAAAGATAAATTTATCGTATTATCAAATGTATTTAAAACATCAAAATCATCTATGACAATTATTTTATTTGAATTATTATTTGTTAAAATTTGTATTAAAGAGGATATAAATGATTTTGTTAATAAATCTAATAATTGCGATGACGAAGAACAATTATTAGAATTGATATTAATAGGAAATAAATTCATATCTTTAATTATTTTAGAAACGATATAACTTTTACCACATCCAGAAACGCCTGATATAAATAGACAAGAATTAATGGATAATTTAGGATATGAATAACAATCTATTATCCACTTCTTAATTTCTTCCATTATTTATTTATAAAAAATTATTTTTATAATCATATATAAATAATAAGATAAAACTGCTATGATTGGATAAATAATATCTAATGTAATCATCGCTTTTGGATTATAAGTCATCATAATTCCATTATTATCAAATAAGAGTGGTGGTTTTATGATGAAAAGAAGGATGAGAATGGATATATAAATTAATATGGGAATGATAGGAACAAATGAACTCATTATAATTCTATAAATTAAATATAGAATAAATGATTTTAAAAATAATTTTAATTTTAATTTTAATTATTTGTATGTATATTTTCCTTGTTTATTATTTAGAAAAATTCTCTAATTATACGAATACTGGAACAATCCCCCTTGAATATAATCAAATATATTCATCTATACCTTATGATATTATCGTTAAAAATGAGAATTCATCTTATTATGATTATGGAAATGATGAATTGAATGAAAGATTTATAAAGATGTTTAATATAAATCAAATGGATTTAATTAAGAATGTTGAAGGTATTGAATGGACGAAATGGAATAATATAAATGATATGAATTTATCAACAACTATTTATTCCTATTCGAAAAATATAATAAATGATTTTAGAAAAAAGATTGAAAAGCTTGATTATAAATTCATCAAGAAGAATATTAATCGTTTTAAAACTTCTGTGAAAGATGCCAATAAATTTCTCCTTGATATTGATGTAATTATTCATAGACCTAATAGACCTCTCGCTCGTCATATTAAGATAATCGCATACACCGATGGAATGACAATTACTTATTTATTCACGAAGGTTATTGGTGTTATTAAAGAATGTGATTTAACACAACAATTATCATCTGCGAATGATGTTGATAATTATGTAGAATTCGTGAATGATAAGAAGATTATTTATGATATGAATTCATTTATTTATGATACGAATGATAGATTAGTGAATTCTGCTATTGAATATCAATTATATAATAAATTACTTAAAGATTTGAAATAATAAGATAATAAAGATGTCTTATTATGAGTTTGTATTTTCAGGAGTTCTTACACCTGAATATGAAGGAAAGGTGAATGATTTGCTTAAATCGATAAATGAGGATTATTTGCCGATTGTTATTCATAAATATACGGATGAGGTAATTTGCGAGGAAAAAAAGAATAGAACGCTGGTTCTTCATTCTCATTTAAATATGTGGGATTATTTATATAGGATTTTTGTTGATTGTGGTTTAGAGATGAAGGTATATTATAAATCAAGGATTATTTAACGAATTTAATCCAATTTGCTTTAATATCATTAATTATTTTTATAATATCTTTACAATTTTGGGAGAAGAAATTGTAGAATATATCAGGATTTTCGCTGTTTAATGTGAAACGGACGAGGAGTTGTTTAATTAATGGATGAGGACAAATATATCCAACATATTCACAGGTTAAATCATTAAATTTGGATTTTTCACGAATATATTTATTATGGAGGAGGGATTGAATGAGATTTCCAAGAGTATCATCTTCATCATCTATTTTAAAATTGAAGGAATTTGGGATATTAGGAACTTGTTCGATTTCAATTTCTTTATTTTCTAATTTGAGGATAATAGTTTCTAATTTATCCACGAGAATATCTATTGCTTTATTGAAGAGATATTTATAAGAAAGTCCTGTAATAGTTTCAATTTGGAAATTGATTTTAGAAGGTTCGCCATATTTATTCTTATAAAAACTTCTTTCCTTATCGAGAATATTATCGGTTTTGCTTGCTTCTGTTTCATCAATTACGAAGAAGAAATTTGATAAAGAAACAGGAGAGAATGAGGCATTTATTTTTGCGGTTTTTTTAATAGCATTTGCTTTAAAATGAATTTTCTCTTTAAAACGAAGACGAGTTATGAGGATATGTTGTTTCGATATGGGATTAGGAGGAAAGATTTCATTTAATTCATTTTGAGTTAATTTTTTATCTTTATAAGAACCAGAAATATCGGCAGTAGAAACATTCATCATTTCATTATTAGGATTTTCTTTGATTAATTCGAATGAATAATCACCATCTTCATAAACATCAACAATTCCTTCTTTAATATGAAGAGGGATTAAACCTATTCTATGTATCATAAATTCATTATGAAGAGGTGTATTATTGAATAAGATGTCTATGGTTGGATGTTCTTCACCATAGAAAGCAACGACAGGAATTTCAGTTAAAATAACTCGTCGAATAGAATTGATTATTCCTAAATCGATATTATCAATTATAAATGAATGTCTATCGGCGACTTTATCAAATTTATAATTACTAAACATTTCTTTTTATTTAATAAATGAATTTAAATTTTTATGTCATTTTTTTTCCTTTTATTTTATCATTATTTAAATAAATGATTTTATTTTATAGTGATACTTGCCAACACTGTTCCGTTTTATTAGATACGATTAAACGATATGATAATAAAAAGACTATTAAATTAGTTTGTATTGACAGTAAAATAAATATTGTTAAAGATATTATTAAAAATGTTCCAGCATTAATGTTCTTACCATCGAAAGAAATCATTTATGGAAAGAAAGTTTTTGATTATCTCATAATGCCAGATCGTGGATATTTATTCACAAGCAAGAGTAGTAGAAATAATAAAGAAAAAGAAGCATCATCATTATCATCACCAATTCCTTTAAATACTGAAAAGACGGATGAACCAGAAGCATTCTCTCTTGGAAGTATTTTAACGGATAATTTTAGCAATATTGATGATGATAATGCGATTAATAATAATAAGGTATATAAATGGGATTTTATTGAGAATGATAATAAGAATATTAATGTCGAGAGGGAGTTTAAGGAGAAATTGAATGAAAAGACGAATAATAAAAGTCTTCCTTCTATTGAAGAATTAACGAGAGACAGAGAAAATTTATTTAAAGATATTAAATAAATGTTTATATATAAAGAAATTTATGGCGTCTTCAATTGTAATTTTTAATCAATATTATTATGACCTTTTAACGAAGATTAGAACGATTGCGAAAAAGCATAAGGAGAATAGTTCAACGGCGAAGAAGGTTCTGGAAGTAATGAAGGATAATTATAAGGAATTTGATAAAACTTCTGGTGAATATGTTGAATATTTGAATGTGAATTGTAATGAGGATTTTTGGAAATCTTATTTAGAGGTTGATAAGGAAAATTGTGATGAATGGTTAAAGAAGGATGAAGTGAAGGTTGTTTGTCTTTATAAGGATATTTCTATTGGTGAGATTGCGAAACTTCTTCGAGATAATTTTCTATGTCATCATTTTTTAAGTGTCTTTTATATCTTCAAGAATGAGATGAATGATGATAGTGCTTCAACTATTCTTAAAATTCTTCAAACTTTTAATGAAGATTTTGAATTAGAGAATGATGATTATAAGAAGGTTATTAATCGTCTTAATTCTATGAAGACTGATAAGGTTAAGAATGATAGTTCTTTTGAGGGAATGAGTGATTTAAAGGATACTACGATTGGAAAGATTGCGAAGGAGATTATTGATGATGTTAATATTGATAAATTTAAGAAGACGATTAATGAGGAGGGAGATATTTTCAAAGCACTTGCTAATCCTGAAAATGGACTAGGCGAACTATTTTCGAAAGTAGGAAATAAAGTGACGGATAAGATTTCTACTGGTGAATTAAATCAAGATGCGATTATGAAGGATGCGATGAAGTTTGCTTCTATTCTTCCTTCTATGTTTGGAAATAAAGGAGGAGGTGGTGGCGGTGGTTTTGATATGGCGGATATGATGAAGATGATGGGTGCTATGAATGGAATGGGTGGAATGGGTGGTGGGATGGGAGGAAAGAAGACGAAGACTGCTGTTAATAAACAAGGATTAAAGGCATTAGCGAAAAGAGTGGAACTTCAAAAGAAACTGGCAGGAAAGAAATAAGTTCTTTTAGTAAGAAGGATGTTTAGTTTTAAAGAAAAACTATTGATAATATCTAATTTTATTTTATTCGTAGCTCTAATATTATCTTTAATATTTAGAACTTTCACTTTCATACTCTTTGGGATTATAATCAATTTATTTCTATTTTATATTTATTTATATTATAATCAAGAACAAGTGAAATTAAAAGAGGAATTAGAAAATAATAATCAAGCAATTATTAATAATCAAATATGCGTTAAACCTTCACGAAACAATCCATTTATGAACCCTTCTATCGTAGATATTGACGAGAATAAGGATATAAATGCTTGTTATATAGATAATCCATATATAAAAGAAGAAATTGATAATCATTTTTTAAATAATCAATATAGAGATGTTGTAGATATTTATGATAAAAATTCATCACAACGACAATTTTATACGATGCCTTCGACGACTATTCCTAATAATCAGGAGGCATTTTCGAAATGGTTATATTATAGAAAAGAGAGTTGTAAAGAGGGAAATGGCGAAATGTGTTTTTATAATATAATGTAAATAGTAGAGATGGAAAACCAAACATTTAAAACAGGAAAAACTTATTTTGAAAATCAAGATAATATATGTGCTGATAGTTGTTGGATGGATTTTAAAAATCACGGAAACGAGAAAATAATGAATTATCAAACTTACGAAAATTATTCTCAATTAATTCCTTGTGAAAGTCCTAATGTCCGTCTTCCATCATTTATGTTAGACCATCCTAATTTAAGAGGTCGTGCTGGTTATGGTATTGCGGATGCTTGTTTAATTGATAATTATAATAATCTTGTTAAAAATGATGAGTTGATGACGAGAGATAAATGTAAAATCCAATTATTTTCAAGAATTTTCACAGGTGTTCCACAATTAAAAGGATGTGGTGGTGATATAACAAAGGAATTAGATTTATTATCTGGAACTGATACGACATCTTCTGTCGGTTCTTCTATGGGAGGATGTCGTAAATCTTTAATGGAACTTCAAATAAAACATCCAATTCCTCTTGTAGATTGTATGAAAGATATTCAAAATCCAAATAATATAGTTCCTATGTGGGTAAATGGAGGCGAAGATACTCGCTCATATATAAATAGAACTAATTTTAATAAAAATATTTAATATGTATAGAATTATAAATGAGTTTTAATAGAACTAAATATGATAATTGTTCTTATAAACAAGATTTACAATCTAGCGTAGAAACTTTAAGTCATATTCTTTCTCCATATCGATACGAACATAAGGATAAATGTATTCATCAATTAGGTTTTGTAGGAGGAAGTGCTGTTTCACATATCCAAGGAAATCTCGTGGATTTAGATAGTGAATTACGAGGACAAACTCGAATTATTTCCAAATGTCAAACAAATCAATATAAACCTTCAAATGATAATATGATTAATAATGATAAGACATCTCCTATTAATACAACGATGAACCATCTTCCTTCTTGTCAATCAATTATGTATAGGTCAATTCCTCTTCCTCCTCCAATTAAAATAAATAATTGTTAATGTTAAGGATTTTTTTTATTATAGTTTATTAAGAAATAAATGTATAAACCAAATGATACACGAATGATTTATGATAATTCTTCATATCAACAAGAATTAAAACGCTCAATTTATTCTGGAAATTATCAATTATCAACACCTTATAATGATTGTATGGATTGTGATAAATTTATGCCAAATGACCCTCATATTCGTTTTCAATCCTACGGACAAAATGCGTGTAGTATGAAAAAAGCAGTTGATGATAGTAATGAATTATCTGGAAGAAATTATAAGAATTCTAAATGTAATGAGGATGCCTATGCTCCTAATAAATATATATCTACTGGATGTGTTCCAAAAACTATTGATGAAACTCGCAAATGTTCTATACCTACGGAAAGTTGCCGATTATCAAATCCACCTTGTTCTTTAAAAGAGGTTGGAATTAATCGTTTTGACCCTCTATGTTGGAACCCTCAATCAAAGGCATTAGAAAGCTTTGATAGAATTGGTGTGAATTATAGAATGGTTGCGAAAGATAATCACACACCTCTCATAGAAACACCTGATAATCAAGAAGAAAAGTTTATGCCAAAATCTAATCAAGATTATTCGAATGATTTAAATAAATGGAGTGAAATTAATAAAAATAATCAACAATACTCGCCTGGGTATATGTATCCAAATCCTAATCCAATTCTCAAATGTGCTTAAACATCAAATATATCTCCAATAACATCCTCAATATTTTCATCAACTATATCAGCAATCTCATTTTCTACTGCTGGTTCATCAGTTAAGAAATTATTTATATTTTTCGTTTGGATATATATCTCAACGGGGCCAACGAATTTCATTCCAAATCCTTCACCACCGAAGAAGGAGGTGAAAAGAGATTTTCCTAATTTGGATAATTCAAATTGAGAGTTGTTTCTACACGCTAAAAACGCACCATTATCAATAATTAAATAATCATTTTTAGGAACAACGATTTTCTCTAAATTTCCAAAAGCACATATCCAAATAAATCCATATTCTTCACCTACACAAGTCGCCGTTGGAAGAATAAAACCTTCTTCTTGACCTATTCCTAATATTCCTTTCATTTGAACTGTGAATGATATTTTGATATTTCCAGTAGAAGCAAGAAAACAATTACGAGATAGACGATAAACATCTCCTTTATTTATTTTTATAACTAATATGGAATTTATGAAATTTGTTCCAATATAGATATATCCATTTCCTATCTTATTTCCTCTAAATACTTGATAAAATAATGGTTCTCCTGCTAATACTTTCGAAATTCCTTTCCATATTCCATCATATTTAATATCTGCTTTATCAACACCACTATTCATACAAATTAAGGAACCTAATTGAGTTATTACAAAATCATTATGTTCTAATTTAAATTTAACAAATTGATTACCATTTTGACCTATTATTTGACTATTATTAAATATTCTATCAATACTTATTAAATTATCTGATTTGTTTGTTTTCATCTCTTTAAAATATAATTATTAAATAATTATGGAAATCTATTGTATATCCATAGATAAATGCGAGGATAGAAGAAAACATTTCAAAAGCTATTTCTCAAATATTCCATTTAAATTTTTAATAGTTAAGAAACATCAAAAAGGAGGTGTTTATGGATGTTTTCATTCTCATATATCAATTATTAAAGATGTTTATAAAAGAGGTATTAAAAATGTTCTAATATTTGAAGATGATGCTTATCCTACATCTTATTATTCCAAAGAGAATTTTGAGAAGATTGATGAATTTCTTAAAAAGAATGTTTGGGATTGTTTTTATTTAGGTTATTTTGCATTTGGGATTAATAAGAAGAATGATTTATTATTTAAGACACCATTTTTTAATGGAAATATTTGTCAATTTAATCCTATGAGTTCTCACGCTTATATCTTAAATAGGAAAGGAATGAAGAAGATTTTAGATAGATATGAGAGATTTATAGGTATTTGTCATTTTGATTATTTTTTATCTGGATATGCTGATTTAAAGAGTTATTGTTTTTTGCCGATGCTTATCGACCAAAATTATTCATTTAATTATCAAATAGAACCTTTGAATATAATTGAATATATATTAAGGAAATTATATCCATTATTTAATCTCTTCAAAATTCATCAAATCTTTTCAATACTTATTTATTATAGATTTTATTTAATTATAATTTTATTATATTTATTTTATAGATATGGAAGAACAAGGTTTTATATATGAAGATGAAGAATTGGATGAAATTGATTATTTTGAAATCGTTTCTCTCGATGAAATAATCAAATTAAATCCAACCTTCGTCGCTTTCACACAAGAAGAGATTTATAATTATTTCTTCGCCTTCTTTAAATCCAAAACAAAAGCAGAAGGTTTCTTACATATCTTTAATGAAGTAATTGAGAGACAAAAAAATCCAATAAATATCAATAATTTCATAATCGTAGCAGATGCGAAAAGAGATAATTTTATAGAATTGGATATTGAAGATTATGTCGCAAAGATTAAGGCAAATAGTAAGGAACAAGTTAATTTTGCTTTAAAGAATAAGAATAAATTATGGTTTCCTCTTGTTTATGATGTTGAAAATTCTCTCCAATTCTCACCAACCTCCACATCTATTCTTGAATTAAATGAAAATGATAATTATATCATATTTAAAGATGATGAGAGAAATATTCCAGTCCTCGCCGTTTATTATTATGAACCTTTATCAACGATTAAATCAACGATGAATGAACGAGTTATTGAATTTCTAAATAAGGATAGATTTAAGGGAGAGGTTCTCAAAAAGGGTGATTATAAGACATTTGAAGAGATGATAAAGGCATATAAGATAAAACTTCCTTTGGATAAAATTGATGAGGATGAATATCATTATTCGAATTTAAGTGAATTATTGAATAAATTTAATTATGATTTGGATTTTATGGATAATGATACTTATCAAAAACTTAAAAATCATTTAGAGGGATTGGTGAAAAAGGAAAAGGAAGAGGTGGTTGATTATAAGAGGATTAAAATAGAACCTCTTAATATCACGAATAATAGATATTTATTTTTTATAATTATCAAAAGTTTTCTTAAATTGCTTGATATAACTCATAAAAGTTCTACTGAAATTGCTAATAGAATTAAAGATTTCACAAGTGAGAAGAATGTTGTTTCACCTATTATAAATGATTTAGAAACATTAATCTTGAATATTAATGAAAGTAATTATGATGATATTATAGGTAATTTGAAGGATATTAGGAAAAATCTTTCCATAGATAATTATATAAATCTATTCAATTCTAAAATAGATATTAAAGAAGTTGATAAACATCTAAATATCCTCATTAATAAATTCGAAGTTTTCACACAATCTTATAAAGACCTCTTTAAAATCTCATTTGATTTTCACGAAGAAGAACACGAGATTAAAAAAGGATTAGATACGAAGGATTATGAAGGAATTCCAGCACGAGTTGATGAATTTAAGAAGAATGCTGTTTTTATTGAAGAAGAAGATGATGAAGCGGAGGAAGTTGATGTTATAGATGATTTAAGTTTTTTTAAGAAATATTATCTCAATAGTCGTTATAATCTCGAAAAAGGTTTTATAGATGCTCTTAAAAAGATTTGTCCTTTTCTTAAATTAATGGTTGATTTAAGCAAACTTCCTATGGATTTTGATATAATAATTGAAAATCTTTTTAAGAATTTTTCTGGAAAAGTTCAAGAGAAACTTATCATAATAAAGAAGAAATATAATGGAAAATTTGATGATGATTATTATAAGGAACAAGCGAAAAAAACCGAGAAATATGTTTTAAATGCGGATGATGAAGATGTTGAATTAATTGAAGCATATGAAGAACATATATCATTAATAATTGATATGATATTTGATGCTATATGTAAATGGTCTATTGAAATTCAAAATGAGATATTAAATGGAACACTTATGTTTGATAGAAATAGATGTTATATTCCTTGTATTAATGATAGTTGGAATGATTTTGGGATGCCATATGATATGGAGACGAAGGATAAAGATGGAGTTCTTCCATATTTGATGTGTATATTTGAGGAGGTTTTTAAGGAGAAATTTAGTGAAAATGATGATGATTATATGCCATTTCCAAGTGATTATAAGAAGATGATTATAAAGATGATAAAGGAGGTTTATTCGAATGATTTGAAGAAATTTGAGAGAGGTGAGAAGAGGAAAAAGAAGGATACGAGGGGACTTGAAGCACAAAAGAAGTTAAATAAATATATAAATGAGGAGGCGAGGAAGAATAATACCAAGGAATATCAAGAATATAAGGCGAAGGGTGATAAATTCTTCGAGGATTTCATAGAAGCTTTGATATATATGCCTTCGGTTAAATATGAAAAAGTTCATAAATATCTATTAGGATGTTGTTTGGAGAAGATTGATGATAATTTTAGTGCGGATATTTTCTTAAAAACGAAGAGGAAGGATTTAGAAAAGGCGAAATCTGCTTTCATAACGGAGAGAGTTTTGAATAAGAAGAGATATGAACGATTTTATTTAATTAAGAAGATGATAAATGAGAAGAAGGAAGGTTTTGATGGGATTAAATATGGAAATGATGTTTATTTTATTTATGAAAGTTCATTAGAAGAATGGTTTATGAATATGAGTGATAAGACAATCATAAGTAAGAAGAATAAGGATGATATACAGACGAAATTAAGAGATACTTATAATATTCATTTAACTTATTTGAAGAATTTTTTTGGAAAAAAGGAAATTTTTGTTGATTATAAATTCAATAATTATAAACAAATATTAATAATGATTTCAACTATTTTATATAAAAATCTTAAAGAAAATTCATTAGGAATTATCAAAGAAATTAATGAAACTATTAAAGAATTGGATAATATATCATCGATTATAAATGATGATAATAATACTTATATTTATCAAATAAGAGCGATTATTATCATTCGTGCGATGTGTCTACCAGCGTATCCTGATATAAGTCCAAATGCTAAATTAATATCGAAGATTAAGATTGAGAATGAGGTTTTTAAGACTATTACAAATGAAATTTCTTCAAAAGTTTTTAAGATTATAAATGATAATAAGATGCCTACATTAGAAGACCAGATTAATTATATCAATAAAATTCGTGAGGAAAATAAAGATAAGATTTTATCAAAATTAAATAAAAAAACAAGAGAAGATAGGGAAATGATTAAGGAAATGAAAAAGATAGGTTTAGGAAATGTTGTTGATGATGGTGATGATGATATAAGAGAAGTTGTGAAAGAAAAATTTGATGATAATGCCGAAGGAGAATATGATGTAGGCGAGGATGATGGAAATGGCGATGATGATGAAGATATTGATGACCACAATTTTGGATTTATTTATAATAGATATACAACACACAATTATTATGATAATTAATTTAAGAATTTATGATGTTATTAGTAAATATGTTTAATAAATATTTAATAACATCTATGAGTTCAACATTTTTCTATCAACTTTATAATACACATCATATAAAAATTCGAAGAACTGATGATAAAATTACGAGATTATTATTAGGTGAAAAATTTATAATTATTTCTTATACTACATTAACGGCACCAATATTTTTCCCTTTTAAATGTTTTTATATGCTTAATAAAATAGATAATGATTTTAATGAAATTATAGATAATCCTAATGAACCGATGCCAACTCTTTTAAGTATTATAAATACATAAAAAATGATTTAAATATTAATATAAATAAAATAATAATGAGTTTTTATAATAAGTATTGTGTAATTGTTTATTCATCTACATTTCTATATAAATTATATGATACACATCATATTAAAATCAAAAGAGATAATAATAAAATCACGAGATTATTATTGGGTGAAAAAGCATTTATTATTACTTGTTCTCTTATAATGGCACCTGTCGCATTTCCTTTTATGATTGGAAATAATCTTAATAAAATTGATAATAAAATTAATAAAATTATTGATGAATATGAGAGACCAACTGATAGTTTATTTGAAGCATTATTCTAATAATTTTAATTTATAAAAATATTATATTTGGAAATATAAATATCAATTATTTTTTTGGAATTTATGAATATCAATTTTAGAATTTATAAATATCAATTATTTTTTGGAATTTATAAATATCAATTATTTTTTTGGAATTTATAAATGAATATCAATTAATCTTTTTTGGAATTTATAAATGAATATCAATTAATCTTTTTTGGAATTTATAAATGAATATCAATTAATCTTTCACAATTCTTTAAAAATTTTCACATATTCATTCACATTTCATTAAACCAAAAATAAAATTATGACGAAATATCTAAAACATATAATTAAAATTTGATTCAAGAAAAGTTAAAAATATAAAAACTCTTTTAAACAATCTTTTAAACAATCTTTTAAACAAATCATTAAACAATCATTAAACATATAATTAAAATTTGATTCAAGAAAAGTCAAAAATATAAAAACTCTTTAACATTTCATTCACATATTTATTATTAAGTTAATTTATTAATGAATATGTGAATGAATATGTGAATGAATATGTGAATGAATATGTGAATGAATATGTGAATGAATATGTGAATGAACAATTCTTTAAAAAGTTAATTTATTAACGAACATTTCATTAAC